>Ga0065720_1002763_pt1 | contig 195441 bp, 173 predicted proteins | sample Thericmetagenome_FD_59107 | JGI IMG/M metagenome (GOLD analysis project Ga0065720, IMG submission 59107) | Thermophilic microbial communities from the Joint Bioenergy Institute, California, USA of rice/straw/compost enrichment - eDNA_2 v2... | ecosystem: Engineered > Solid waste > Grass >...
GTGATCCGGATTGGATTCGAACCAATGACCTACTGCTTAGAAGGCAGTTGCTCTATCCAGCTGAGCTACCGGACCAATTACTATGCACCCATCACCTCCCCCTCAACAAACAGCGGCAAATATACACTATCACCCCAATACCTTAAAAAACCAATCCCCATTTTTTGCCCCTTTCTCCACAACCGCCGCCAACTGCCCCGCACCCGGTATTTTTTAATAGATTGCGGCCCAAACCGCATTTACGCCCATGGACGTTAAAATAGAAGCCTCCTGGAAGGAAATCCTGAAAGATGAATTTACCAAACCCTACTTCCTTGAGATCGTCAACTTTTTACGTACAGAAAAAATGGCCGGTAAAACCATCTATCCGCCCGGCTCGCTTATCTTCAACGCGTTTGATACTACTCCATTCGATAAAGTGAAAATCGTGTTGCTCGGTCAGGACCCGTACCACGGACCACGGCAGGCACATGGATTGTCTTTTTCCGTACAAAACGGCATCACGCCGCCTCCTTCGCTCGTCAATATATTCAAAGAACTTCATGCCGATACCGGCACGCCCATTCCCGCTCATGGCAACCTTACCCGGTGGGCAGAGCAAGGCGTATTGTTGCTCAACGCATCGCTCACGGTGCGCGCCAATGAACCAATGAGCCATGCAAAGATTGGCTGGGCAGAATTTACCCATGCCGTAATCAAAAAAATATCGGCACTGAAAGAACATGTGGTGTTCCTGCTGTGGGGAAAGTTTGCGCAGGAAAAACAGGCGCTGATCGACGAAACCAAACACCTGGTGCTGAAAGCAGCGCACCCTTCCCCCTACTCTGCCAACTACGGTTTCTTTGGCTGCCGGCACTTTTCAAAAGCGAATGAGTACCTTGTGCAGCACGGAAAAGACCCGATTGACTGGTCCTTGTGAATGGAGACAGACGGAAAGCCATGCATTCCGGAAGCCATCAAGCATGTGGTACCGTGTCATACTGTATTAGGCCTAATCCGGCGTTTCAGTTGACGCAGCGAATCGCGTAAGCGGGAAGTAAACCCGGCCAGCAGTATGGCAGTAGTCATTAAGCGTGTGGTCCCACGTCATACCGGGCCAGGCATAATCCGGAGCATCAGTTGACGCGGGGAAACACGCAGCCAGTAAGTTAAACCCGGCCATCAGCATTCCGGCCTTAAGATTTGTGATCCTACATTAGTTGTCTTGTATTATGAAAACCATCCAATCCATATTCGGACGCCTGTTTGCCCTGTGGGCCGCCATCGTGTTTGTGGTTACCATGCTGATCTTTTTTATACCCTTCCTGTTGTTCAGCTATTTTGCAAAAGAACCAGCCAAAACGCGCAATTTCGTATACCTGTCACGGATATGGATGCGCCTGTTCCTGCCGCTGATCGGGTGTCCGCTGTTCATTCGCGGCCGCAAACATTTTGCGCCGGGCGAAACGTATATCGTGGTGTGCAATCACAACTCCTTTATGGATGTGCCTGTTTCCTTCCCTTTTATTCCAGGCGGCAATAAAACCATTGCCAAAATAGAAATGGCGAAAATTCCGCTGTTTGGAATGATTTATCGGACAGGAAGCATATTGGTAGACCGCAAGAGCGAAGCCAGTCGCAAGGAAAGTTATAGCGCGATGAAAAAAGTGCTGGAAATGGGATTGCATATGTGCATTTATCCGGAAGGCACGCGTAATAAGACTGATCAGCCGCTGAAATCTTTTCATGATGGGGCTTTCCGATTGTCATTGGATACGGGGAAAGCGATTTTGCCTGCGGTTATTTTTCATACCAGGAAAGTACTGCCGGCGGATAGGAGTTTTTACCTTATGCCGCATTTGTTGAAGATGCATTTTTTGGAGCCTATTGTACCGATGCAAGGTGATACAGTAGAGACTTTGAAAGAAAGGGTGTGGAGGGTGATGAGGGATTATTATACTTCGGCAAATGGGTAGTATCGCTTTGCTTGTTCCTGGATGAGGCTGATGGCGGGACCACCCTGTCCATGCTGTATACTTCATGGTGTAATCCCGTGCTGGCGCCCGCCAGCGGGGGATGGACGGGTATATTGATGTACCAAAGAACACTACCGCATGGCTTCAAATACCGGCTACATCCCATAGAAATACCGGGTCCTGTTTATTCTCAAATCCCGCAATATGCCGCTCTTGGGGCTTATGGTTATATTAAATGAAGGAAAGTAAGATACAGGGGTAACGTTGATGGATAACTGCCAGCAGTGCATCTCCCGGCTGATAAACATGGTGAGCGATTGCAATTCGGTGCCGGTTACATCATAGTATCCGTTAAAACCTACTTTCCAGCGCGGGGTAAGGTTGAAGTCGCCGTTCCAGTTAAAACTGGCATTGGTGCGCGTTTCAAATCCGCTGTAATCAGGACGGAATTGTCGTGAAAAATTCAGCGAAAAAGAAAAGCTCAGCGACCAGGGAATATTGAAGTCAGCAAATTCTCCGGGGTTCTGTCGTACATAAGCCAGTTGCGCCATTTGTTCTTCGGGCGTGATCGGCATACCATAACCCAAATTTTCGTCCTCTTCCTGCTGGTTTGCCTTGCTCTCGTCTTTGGGCTTGCTCTGGAAAGAAGTGCTGATGGCAATGCTTCCGTTCACAATACGGCCTGGCGAAAAGCGGCCGCCTTGCCAGGCATATTCGTCAATACGAAATCCCGAAGAGTCCAGCTTGTACGGGTCCAGGGTAGCCCCCGCCGTTATATTGATCTTTTCAAACAGCGTGCTGCGCAAATACAAACTGAAGTTGGACAGTTTAAATGAATCGGCCAGGTAGTTGTAAGAACCGCTGAAACCAAAACCATCAATAATATTGATGCGCTTGATGCCGGCCTCACTGGTATCTTTCTTACTCCTGATCTTGGCCTGCAGGTTGTTGTCTATACCAAAACTGATACCGCCAAAGGTTCCTTCCGAGAAGGGACCGAATATGCTGCCTTCATAATAAGAAAAACGAAATTCGCGGGTGCCGGCAGAGTCCAGTTTGGTGGAATAATAATCCCTGGCGGAAAGGTTCGGTTTATAACTGAAAGAGATCGACGGACGCACCGTATGGCGAATGGCCATAATGCTGCTGTTCTTTCCAAAGCGGTCGAACGTACCAAACAAAGCCGTATTCACACCGAGGCTGAACGAAATATCGTGCGTAGGGAAAAATCCTTTGGTGATGAAAGTGTCCACTTTCTGTGTAGTGTCGTTCCACCTCCTTTCAAAACGGCGCGAATGCCATTTCTGCTGATAGCTCACGCCCGGCGATACCTGCAACGGTCCCAAAGGCGGCAATACCAACTGGATCGGGATATTGTGTTGCGCGCCCCATTGCAGCGTGTCGATGATATTGGCAAAGCTGAACAGCGAATCATAAAAACTTACCTGGTTGGCAAAGTTGGTGCTCAAACCAACACCCAGTTTATGGTACCATTTGGGATTGCCCACCAGTTCCTTTGGTTGCAGCGGGTAAAATGTGTTGATGGTAAACGCTGCGTTGGGCAGGTTTACGTTCACAATACCCGTATTGTTGTTCTGGTTGTGATTGGCGCTCACCGTCAGGTTGGCAAAATTGCCCCAGGTTTTGGAATAGGTGATAGATGAACTGAGCTGGTTGCTGTAGTTCGCCCGCGGGTTATTGAGCACAAACTGGTTGAATTTGGTAGAGCCTGCATTCACGTTGGCCGAAAAAGAGGTACCGGGCCTGGCGCGCGGGTCCACCGAGTGACTCCATGTAATATTAAAAGTGCGCGAGGTGGTATATTCCTGTTTGGCCGTGTTGCTGAGAATGCGCGGACGTTGCAACGAAAAGTTGAAACTCCCGTTGTACCGGTAACGTTTCCGGTAGGTGGGCGTTACATACAAAGCCCATCCTCCATAAGAGTAGATATTTGTACGTACCGTAACGTCCAGGTAATCGCTCAGCACTTTATAGTAACCCAGTCCTTCCAATCCCAAACCAAATTGTTCACTGGCCGTAAACTGCGGCGGCAACAATCCCGAATGTCTACCCTGTGAGATCGGGAAAAAACCAAAAGGCAGGTAAACCGGTATGGGCACGCCTTCAAATTCAGGGTGAATGGGACCGCTGATGGCCAGTTTCTTGTTCACCAGCTTCATCTTTTTGGTGCGGAAAGCAAAGTGCGGGGTATCAAGATTACAGGTAGTGATTTGTCCGCGGAAGGCATAGTATTCGTTTTCGCTCACCCTTTTTACTTTTTCACCAAAAACCACTGCCTCACCCTGGCTGGTGATCGTTTGACTGGTGATGCCCCGTTGCGTTTCAAAATTGTACCGGATCACATCCGATGTCATTTTGGTATCGGCCTGCAGCATCACCGGTCGCCCTATAATATTGCCCGCTGTATCGCGCCGGAAAGTGGCGGTAACCGTGCGGGTTTCCTGGTCAAGCACAATGCTGTCTGCCGAAAGATCGATATCGGTATATTTTACATTACCCTCGCTGAAAAGGATAATTTTCTTTTCCGGCACCAGCATCACCAGCGAATCGGTAGCCTTGTAAGAAACCGGTGCGCTCAGGGTATCCTTTGATAATTTCAATTGAAAGGTATCGGTGCGGGCAGCCAGTGAATCGTTTCCGGGAATGGTATCTTTTAAAGGTATGGTGTCAGATAACACGCGGGGTTGGGTGGTATCCTGCCAGGCAGTTAACGAATTGCAAAAAGTAGCGGACGAAACATAATTGCCAAACACGTCGTGCGTTAGGGTGAAAAGCAGTAAGCATAAAATCAGCGCCGAACCGTGTTTTAAACTATTTTTGCAATTATTCGTCATATGCAGCAGTGGACAAAAATAGCATATTAATGCATTAATGGAATGTGAAGATTGACGCTTGCTAAATTGTTGAACAGGTTTATGATCATGAAGTACATCTTTCGTGTGGGTATCCTGGTTCTGGCGTATGTCACCTGCAGCGCAGGCTTCCTGCCAGCGCAACCCCCTAAGCCGGCCCTTTCTACCATCATTGTGGATGCCGGGCATGGAGGTCCTGACCCCGGAGCCATCGGTCAGATTACGACCGAAGCAGACCTGGTTTTAAAAATTGCTTTAAAACTGGGCAAGGCTATTAGTGAAGCCATGCCGGATGTGAAGGTCATATACACCCGTACCACCGATGAACTGCCCGGGGGGCTTACAGACAAGAATGAAGCCAACCGCTACCGTGCCCAGATGGCCAATGAGGCCAAAGGCGATTTGTTCATCAGTATTCACGCCAATGCTGCCGGTAAAAAAGCAGGCGGCTGGTACGTGCAAAAAAAGGTGGGCACCAAAACCGTCAAGCGGAAAGGTAAGCTGGTAAAAGTGCCGGTATACCAAAAACAATATGTGAAGAACATGCAGCACGGCACCGAAACATTTATCTGGGCAGCCGACAGGGGCGTATACAAATCGGAATCCATCAACCAGACGCAGTCGCAGGAGGAAAGCGGTGAAATTTCCGACGACAGCACTGGTATTCTCGACCTTACCTCGCCCGAAGCCATGATCCGGGCGCAGTTGTACGAAAAGAAATACTTTGCCAAAAGCCTGTTGCTGGCCACCATGGTAGAAGAAGAATTTGTAAAGGGCGGCCGCGTGAGCCGGGGCGTAAAGCAACGCAATGAAAAAGGCATCTGGGTGCTGCAGGCAACGGGAATGCCCAGCATTTTGGTAGAAGTAGGATTTGTATCGAATACAGAAGAAGAAAGATACATCACCAGCGAAAAAGGACAGGAAGAAATTGTTGCCGCCATCCTCGAAGCAGTGAAACGCTATCGCGCAGCGCTGGAAGAACAAACCGCTCATAACAATCGTTCCGGCAGCGAAGTACGATAACAGGCATTCGGGCAAATGTGAAAATCTGCCCATAAAAGCGGCTTCGGCTTTTTTCACATTTGCTCCTCCAGGTTTTAACGTTCCGTACGCCTTCCACTTTCTTACCTTTGCGTTATCTCCAATTATTATAAAGTACGGAAAAACATCATGAAGAAATTTTGTTGCAGTCTGCTGGCTGTTTTTTCTGTTTCATTTTTAACCTCCTTTCATCTTCCTCCTGCTGACCCGGGACCGAAGAAGCCCGTCATCAGCACCATCATCATAGATGCCGGTCATGGCGGCAGCGACCGCGGCGCCAAAGGCGCTTATTCGTATGAAAAAGATATTTGCCTGGCCATTGCCCTGAAACTGGGCAAGAAACTGGAACAGGAATTACCCAATGTAAAGGTGCTGTATACACGCACCAAAGACGTATATCCCTCCATTCGCGAACGCGCCGATTTTGCCAATGCCAACAAAGGCGACCTGTTTGTGTCCATTCACGTGAATGCCGCCCCCAAAATCAAACACAGCAAATTCGTGGGATATAAAACCGTATACTATTATACCGGCAAAGGCAAGAACAGGAAAAAAGTAGCCAAGAAAGTAAAAGATTACCGCACCTGGTATACCACCAATCCTTCCAAAGGCACCGAAACCTATATCTGGGCTTCGGACCGCGCCGATGAAAAAGGCGATTTCGTAAGCGAACGCATCCACGAAGAAGTAAGCACAGGGGAAAATGTGCCCGACCTGAACGATCCCGAATTCAAGGCACGCGCACTGTTGTGGACCAAACGCTTTTTTGATAAAAGCCTGCAACTTGCCACTTATGTTGAACAGGAATTTGTAAAAGAAGGCCGGCCCAGTCGCGGCGTAAAACAACGCAATGAAATGGGCATATGGGTATTGCAGGCAACGGCCATGCCCAGTATACTGGTTGAAACCGGTTTTATCACCAATAAAGCCGAAGAAGATTATCTCAACAGTAAAAAAGGACAGGAAGAAGTGGCCAATAACATCGCCGCAGCCATAAAACGCTACAAAAACGCCTCCGAAAGTGCCGTTACCGTGGCCAGAAAATAATGCATGGCGCACGGACTGTCCCCTGCTCCCTGTTCATTACTTATTAGTTACCAATCACTATTTACAAAATACATACTTTTGTCTGATCGTTCCCGTTTAGGAACATAGCTAACCCGCCCTCCTGGCTGGAATGATTGTGTTAGCTTTGGAACTGAGCCGGGCCTCCCCGGACAGGATGGGTAAAAACTATAAGATCAGATGAAAATCTCTAATGAAACCAAGGTAGGAGCACTCACGGCCATAGCTATCACCGTGCTGATCCTCGGCTTTAATTTTCTGAAAGGAAAAGACCTTACCAGTCGCGGCAATACGCTCTATACCATTTTTCCGAATGTTGAAGGGCTGGTGGTGTCCAATCCGGTAGTGGTGAACGGCCTGGAGGTAGGTAAAGTAACCGGCCTGAAGGAAACCGATAAAAATGTTTCCGGTATCGTTGTCACCCTTACGCTTTCAAAAGACATCAATATTCCCCGCAATTCTGTGGCCGTACTGTCGAAAGAACTGTTGAGCAGCCCCTCAGTAACGATTCACCTGGGCAATGGCACCGACTACCTGGACGACGGCGACACGCTGCGCTCCGAAAAAAGCCTGGCCCTGGCAGATAAACTGCAGACGCGTCTTGATCCCACACTGGACAATCTCAACCAAACCGTAAAAAGCCTGGATGAACTGATTCAGAAGTTCAATACCATGCTGGACCCCACCACGCGTAATAATATTCAAAATACCGTAGCTAACATCGAAAAGACCACGAAATCGCTCAGCGAATTTCTCGATCAGCAAAACGGGGCGCTGGCCAAATCAATGAAAAATGTAGAAACCGTTACCAATACTTTCGCGCGCAACGGCAGTAAAATTGACTCTACGCTCAGCCATCTTGAAGAAGCAACCGGCAAACTGGCCGATGCCAATCTGGATGGCGCTATTGCCAGCCTGCAGCAGAATATGGAGCGCCTGCAAAATGTATTGGCCAGGATGGAAACAAAAGATGGCACCCTGGGCGCGTTGTTAAATGATCGTCAATTGTACGATGAAATCCGCAATACCAATCGCAGTTTGAATATCTTGCTCGACGATTTACGGGTGCATCCGAAACGGTATATCAACATATCTGTGTTCGGAAAAAAAGATAAATCAGGTCCGTTAATGGCGCCCGTAAATGATTCCATACGGAAATAAACTACCGGGGAAGGCTGAATAATGAACAAGGAACAAGGCATGTTGGCGGAAGGCAGGCAACAGGTTGGTAGAATACCAGTCATCAGCAGGCACCGATTGGTATTACTGCTATGGCCATTGTTGTTGTTTTTTACCAATGCATCCAATGCCCAGGTAGTTACTCCCCGCCCCCGCAACGATACCATGCGGCTGGTAAACCTCATTCATGCCGACCGCTTTGGTTACCAAAAAATAGATTCTGCCACCGAACTGCAAACCCTGGTGGGCAATGTGCAACTGGAACAGGAAGGCACGTATTTCAGCGGCGATAGCGTGGTGATCAAAAACGGGAAGATTGTAGAAGCGTTCGGCAATGTGCATATCAACGATAAAGACAGCATCCACACCCGCTCGCAATACCTGCTCTATTATGTAGATACCAAAAAAGCTACCCTGCGCAACCAGGTGCAACTCACCGATGGAAAAACCACGCTCACATCCGAAGACCTGCAGTACGATGTGAACATGCGCATTGGCGAATACCATACAGGCGGCAAACTGGTAAACGAAAAATCAGTGCTTACCAGTCGCGAGGGCCGGTATTATGCCGATCTGAAGGATGCCTATTTCTATGGCAATGTAAAGCTGAAAGATCCGCAATATGATCTGGAATCCGATTCGCTGCTCTATAATACCGAGACCGAGCTCACGACTTTTATTGCGCCTACCAAAATTGTTGACAGCGCCGGCCGTACCATCCGCACCAGTGAAGGGTATTACGATCTTAAGAATAGTCGCGGCTATTTCGGTAAAAGGCCCCGCATACAAGACGGCCCGGTATTTATAACTGCCGAAACCATCGATACCAACGAAGGTAACGGTATCAGTATATTAACCGGCAATGCGGTATACAGGGATACGGCAGAAGGCGTATCGGTACTGGCCAACAGGATAGAGACCTGGCGCGACAAAGGCAGTTTTCGCGCAACGCAGCAGCCGCTCATGATCATCAAACAGGAAAACGATTCCATTTTCATAGCTGCGGACACCTTGTTTTCAGGACGGCTTACCGACCTGCTGGCAGCCAGCGATACAACAGCTCAGAAAGATTCGCTGCAGGCAGCTACCGATTCAGCTGCGCAAAATGATTCCCTGCAGGCAGCAGTGAAAACGGATTCAGTGCAAACGACCAACGGGAACGACAGCACCAACCGCTATTTCCAGGCCTTTCATCATGTGCGCATCTTCAGCGATTCCATGCAGGCCGTGAGCGATAGCCTGTTTTATTCCGCCAAAGATTCGGTATTCAAACTCTTTACCGAACCGGTGCTATGGACGGGCAATACGCAGGTAACAGGAGATACCATTTACCTGCATACGAAAAACCGCAAACCGGAACTACTGCAGGTGTTTGAAAATGGTATGACCATTGAAAAGAGCGGACCGGAAATGTATAACCAGGTACGCGGCAACCGCCTGTTTGGTTATTTTGTAGATGGGAATATGGACAGAATGCAGGCAAAGGGCAATGCAGAAAGTATTTATTATGTAACGGATGAAGACAGCGCCGTAGTAGGCATCAACAAAGTGGTCGGCGATATCATTGAATTCAGGTTTCTCAATAAAGAATTAAACCGCGTAGTGGTGATCGGCGATCCCACCGGCACCATGGTGCCCGTACTGCAGGCAACAGAACAGGATAAAATTCTGCGCGATTTCAAATGGCTGGAAAGCCGAAGACCGAAGTCGCGGTTTGAATTGTTTGGCAATTAAGTATTCGCCCTACTTTACCACTATTTTAAGTTAATTCCTCACCTGAACAATTTCCTTACCAATACACTGGCATTATTTTCGTTTTTTCCGTAGTAAACCTGGACGGATTATGAAACAACCCACCTTACACAATGCCGGTATACCGGTATATGGAAAAGCAGCTATCCCAGTCCATCATATCGGTTATACTATACCGGCATACGCGTGCCGGAAGATGAAAATGATCAAACTGCTCCTGCCGCTTTTATTGTTCCTGACAGGCAGTTTGTTTTTCCCGAACAACAGCCGGGCGCAGGATTATCGTTTTGCCTTAGGTCTCCGGCTCAGCAACGATATTCCAACCATCAGCAATTCCGTAAGCGGCAAGTATTTTGTTACCGACCTGAATGCCATTGAAGGCATTGTTTCCTTTGGCAGTCGCTTTGGCATTGGCGCCCTGCTGGAACTGCACCGCCCGTTTGCCACGCCCGGGTTAAGCTGGTATTTCGGCGGTGGCGCCTATGTTGGTTGGGAAGACCACGATACCTATCTTGGTCCAACCGGCGTATTGGGACTGGATTACAGGTTTCCCAATGTACCGGTCAATCTCTCGCTCGACTGGAAGCCGGAGCTGGACATCATTCCCAAAATCAATTTTGTTCCGGAGGCTATTGCGGTGGCCATCCGGTTTGTGATCAAATAGCCGGTATATCAATAAAAGATTCCAGGAGGTTTGCAGGATTGACTGCAAACCTTTTTGTTTTATCGTTCCTTTACCCCTTTTGCCCCCACGAAATGCACCAACACTTATCCATACACGCAATCAGAAATATTGCATCCCATCCGCGGGAACCTGCTTCCGGCATCTTGAGAATCTGAACAAACAAATTACAAACCTGCAAAAACCCGCATAAATTGCTCAAAAAAATAATTTTTTTAGGGGTTTTTGCGCGTTTTTATGTCGGAATAACGCATATTTATGCATCTTTTTGCCGGATTTAAGTATAACCCAACCAAACTGCTTATGCTGAAAAAAGAAAGACAAGCCTACATCCTGCATCAGGTAAACCTGCACAACAAAGTACTCTCTGCCACGCTTTGCCAGGAGATCAATGTATCGGAAGATACCATCCGCCGCGACCTCCAGGAACTGGCCGATGAGGGAAAAATCATAAAAGTACACGGAGGAGCCCTCTCCCATTCTTTTCACGAAGTATTCCACCTGAGCAATGGTGTGTATTCGCAAGACAAGAAGAAGATCATTGCGCAGAAGGCCGCCGCGCTGATCCAGAATGGCATGTTCATTCTTACCAGTGGCGGTACTACCATCATTGAACTGGCCCGTGCGCTGCCGGCGCAATTGCGCGCCACGTTCATGTCGGGCAGCATCCCGGCCATACTGGAATACATGCAGCATCCCACCATCGATGTGATCATGATCGGCGACCGTGTGTCGAAGAATTCAAAAATCACCATTGGCGCGGAAGCCATTGCCAAAATCCGCGAAATCAAGGCGGATCTGTGCATCCTGGGCATCAACGCCATCGATGTGCGTCATGGCACTACCGACAACGACTGGGATGTGGTGCAACTGAAAAAAGCCATGGTAGAATCGGCGCAGAAAGTGGTATGCCTCACCATTGCAGAGAAGATCAACACCATTCAACCGATCCATATCTGCGGTGTGCAGGACATAGACATTCTCATCACCGAACGCTCACCCGATGATCCGCTGCTCAAACCTTATGTGGATGCCGGCATTCAGGTGCTGTAATACATACAAACAACATTAAACAGGATTTATCAAACTAACGTAAATCACTATCCGCTACCCGGAGAAAAAATACCTTTTCCGATTCTTTGCTATATGATTAAAAGGCAAAACCAATCTAAAAATAAGCATATGAGAAATTTCAGGATTTTCACATGGCTCATGCTATTCAGTTTCCTGACTGCTTATGCATCGGCACAGACCATCACGGGAGAGGTGCACGATAAGAGCTCCGGCCTGCCNGTTGTCGGCGCCAGCGTAGTGGCAGGTAAAGACCAGCAGGGCACTTCTACAGACGCAGAAGGTAAGTTTACCCTTGACCTGAAAGGACAAAAAACCATTACGATTTCCTTTATTGGTTATCGCACACAAACCATCACCGTTGGCGACCGGTTGTACCTGAAAGTGGACATGGAACCGGAATCCAGCAACCTCGACCAGGTAGTGGTGGTTGGTTATGGTACACAGAAAAAAGCCAATCTTACGGGCGCGGTGGCAACGGTGGATGTTGACAAAACATTGGGTTCGCGTCCGGTAACAGACGTTTCGCGTGGTTTGCAGGGCGTGGTGGCAGGTTTGACCATTACTACCCCCACCGGCGAAATCGGCACCAACCCGGCCATCCGCCTGCGCGGTTTGTCCGGATCACTGAACGGTGGTGGCGCCAAACCGCTGATATTGGTAGACAACGTGGAGTTTCCCAACCTCCAGATGATCAACCCTGACGATATTGAATCCATTTCAGTATTGAAAGACGCCGCTTCCACCTCTATTTACGGTTCGCGCGCTGCATGGGGGGTAATTCTTATCACCACCAAATCGGGCAAGAAAGGATTGGACAGAAGCAGCATCAACTACTCTACCAATCTTTCCTACGCAAAACCTACTACCACTCCTGTTATTGCAGACGCTGCGGAAGGAGCTGAAATGGCTTTCAAGGCCCAGCAGCGTACCAACCCCAACCTCACTGTATTTGGCGTGGTAGGTATGTATTTCGACCAGGAAGCCATCCAGAAAATGCGCGACTGGCAGGCGCAGTATGGCGGCATGGACCTCGGTCCGGAAATGGTAGAAGGCCGCGACTTCGAGATCAGAAGCGGAAGACTTTTCTTCTATCGTCCCTGGGACGCTGGTGAAATGTTCCTGCGCAAATGGACGCCGCAACAAATCCATAACCTCACCTTTAACGGCAGCAGCAAGCGTTCATCCTATAACCTTAACCTCGGCTATCTCAATCAGGAAGGTGTTCTGAAAGTGAATCCTGATAAATTCGATCGTTATAACATCAACCTTGGTGTTAATTCAGCTGTTACAGATTGGTTCGATGCAAGAGCCAAAGCCATCCTGGTGCGGACCATCAAAACAAGGCCCTACTACTACAGCTCAGAAACCTACGACCCCTGGTACTACCTCTACCGGTGGCCCAAAACATATCCCTATGGCACCTACGAAGGAAAACCGTTCCGCAGCGCCGTAACGGAAGTGCAACAGGCAAAAATGTCTGAATATGCAGAAAACCTCACGCGCATAGCCGTAGGCGGTACCTTCAAAATTTTACCCGGCCTAACCATAGATGCCGACTATACCTATGCCCGCAACAGCGACAATACCCATCATACCGGCGGTTATGTAACTGCCTGGGATTTCTGGGCAGGTGGCGGCGTGCTGGAATATCGCCCCTACACCGCAGCCACGTACGATCGCGTGATTTATCAATCGGAGTGGGACCAGCGCAGCACCTTCAAGGCTTTTGCCACNTATGTGAAAAAAGTACAGGACCACGACTTCAAAGTAATGGCCGGTACCGANGTGGAGAGCTACCAATACTGGTACCAGTCATCTGAAAAAAGAGGCCTGCTGGACCCCAATTTTGGTGAACCGGCCCTCGCCATTGGCGACCAGTTTGTAGGCGGCGACCGCGCACACTGGGCAACGCTGGGTTATTTCGGCCGTATCAACTATAGCTGGAAGAAAAAACTGTTGCTGGAATTGAATGGCCGCTTCGACGGTTCTTCCAACTTCCCGCGTAATGACCAATGGGCATTCTTCCCCTCCTTCTCTGCTGGTTATGTACTTTCTGAAGAAGCGTTCATGAACTCCGTAAGCCGCGTGCTTTCTTACCTGAAACTGCGTGGTTCATGGGGTTCGGTAGGTAACCAGGATGTGGGCGCCAACCGCTTCCTCAGTGTCATGTCTTCTTCCTCTTCCGGCTGGCTCGTGAACGGCACCAACCAGCTCACCATGGGTACGCCCGGACTGGTATCGCCCACCCTTACCTGGGAAACCGTTACTACGCTGGACTTCGGTTTTGATGCCCGTTTCCTGAACAATAAACTGGGACTGACCTTCGACTGGTATAAGAGAGTGACCAGCGATATGATCAGTGCCGGCGTTACGTTGCCCGCTACCCTGGGTACCAATCCGCCGGTAAGGAACTATGGCGAACTGACAACCAAAGGATGGGAAATCAGCATTGACTTTAACCATCGTTTCGATAATGGCATCAACTTCAATGCAACCGCCGTGTTGTCTGACTTCACAGAAGAGATCACCAAGTTTGCCAACACATCCAAACTCCTCTCTTCAAATTTTGAAGGAAAGCGTTTGGGCGATATCTGGGGTTATGAAACCGATCGCTTCTTCACCAAAGATGATTTTGTGCAGGATGCCAATGGTAACCTGGTGACAGATGCCAGCGGAAAATGGATCATGAAAGATGGCGTGCCCACACAAAAACAATGGGAAGCCAGCTGGTTCTTCTATGGTCCCGGCGACATCAAATACCGCGATCTGAACGGTGATGGTAAAATTGATTTCGGTGCCAACACGCTCGATGACCATGGCGACCTCCGCGTAATTGGCAACAGCACCCCCCGCTACCAATACGGATTGAGACTGGGTGCAGAATGGAAAGGTGTAGAACTGTCTGTATTTATCCAGGGCGTAGGCAAGAGAAACCTGTGGCCCAACGGTCCGCTCGTAATTCCCGGATACCGTCCTGGCGAAGCCTGGTACCAACACCAGCTCGACTACTGGACAGAAGACAATCCGAATGCCTATTATCCGCGTCCTACCGATGCCGGACAATCGAACAACACGCGGAACTTCCTGCCGCAAACCAAATACCTGCTGAACCTTGCGTATACGCGTCTGAAAAACCTGACTGTGGCTTACAATCTGCCCCTCAAGGTGATCAGCAAAGCGAAAATGCAATCGGCCAGGATTTACTTCAGCGGTGAAAACCTGTTTGAAATCGATCACCTCAAAGTTCCTATAGACCCGGAAGTAGATTATACCACTGCGGGATTGAACGACCCCAACACATTCGGTCGTGTATATCCCTATCGCAGAACATTGTCATTCGGTTTGCAGGTAAGTTTCTAAATCTTAAAAACGAGAAATTATGCGCATCAAAATATGTTCATTGCTTCTTGCGGTATTGGTGGTGCTTGTGGGATGTAAGAAAGACTTCCTCGAGCGATTGCCGCAGGATCAGCTTACAGATGACACCTATTGGAATAGTGAAAACAACATCCGGACGTTTGCCTGGGGATTCTATCCCGCCTATTTTACAGGCTATGGCTCGGGCTTTACCTGGGGAAAGTATTTTTCCGGCCAGAGCCTGAACGATGATTTTGCCCCTTCGGCACCAGCCCAGTTTACCCAGAACGTACCGGCGTCCGGTGGTGGCTGGACCTTCAGCTGGGTACGCAAAGCCAATATCTTTATTGACCGCGTACAACGGGCCCCCATATCTGAAGAAGCCATGCGTCACTGGATTGGCATTGGCCGTTTCTTCCGCGCGCTGGAATACCACGACCTGGTAAAACGCTTCGGCGATGTGCCCTGGTTTGGACGTGAGGTGACCGATGCCGACGAAGATCTCCTGTACAAACCCCGCGATCCCCGCACCCTGGTGATGGACAGCGTGCTGAAAGATTTCCAGTATGCTGCAGAACATGTACGCGCCAGCGATGGTACGGAAGGATTGACCGTAAACAAATACGTGGTGCTGGCTTATATGTCGAGAATATTCCTGTTCGAAGGCACCTGGCAGAAATATCATCACAACAACACCGCCAAAGCCAACGAATACCTCGAAGCCGCCAAATGGGCTGCCAACGAAGTAATTTCCTCCAACAAATACGTGGTGGAAGATGATTACCGTGGTTTGTTCAGCTCCCTTTCGCTGGCAGGTAACAAAGAAGTGCTCCTGTATCGCGAATATGCCACCGGCCTGTTAACGCATAGCCTTAACAGTTATGTAAATAAGGAACCGCAAACAGGCGCTTCCAAAAATGCCATTGAATCGTACCTGGCAGCTGACGGAAAGCCCATTGGCTTGTCACCCCTCTACAAGGGCGACAAAACCATTGCCGACGTGATGGCCGACCGCGACCCGCGCATGTACGAAACCTTTGTACAGGAACTCCGCCTGAATGGTGTGGCCACCAACTACTCTACTTCAGGATACGCCGTTCATAAATTCCTGAACGAATCCATCAAGGAACTTCCCGAAGGAAGCGGCAGCCTGAATCCCACCGACGCACCGGTTATCCGCTATGGTGAAGTGCTGCTGAACTATGCGGAAGCTGCTGCCGAACTGGGCAACCTCACGCAGGCCGACCTGGATAAGACCATCAACAAACTGCGCGATCGTGCCGATGTGCAAATGCCGCACCTGCAGGTAATCGGCGGCCAGCCCGCAGTGAATGGTGAAGTGTATGACGACCCTGCACGCGACCCGTCGGTGCCCTCCATGATATGGGAAATCCGCCGTGAGCGCCGTGTGGAACTGATGATGGAAGGGTTCCGCCTGGATGACCTCAAACGCTGGAAAAAACTGGAATACACCGATACACAGGGCAATCCCGATATCAACCGCGGCGCCTGGATTGTAAAGGCCGATTATCCCGGACTGAAAGATGTGAAGATTGAGAACGATGAGGATGAGGGGTATATCATTCCTGCCTGGAAACCTGAAACCCAACGGTTATTCACAGACCCGAAAGTATACCTGGAGCCACTGCCGCTGGACCAGATCAAATTGTACAAAGACAAGGGTAAGGAACTGACGCAGAATCCCGGCTGGGAGTAATAGTTAATAAGCATAGCATATACAGGTTGAGAGTTTGCAGGTCGCCTCCGGTTTGGAGGCGACCTTTTGTATGTCATAACTATACCCGCTCCAGGTTTTCCTGTGTCCGCTAAGGGCAGCAATAAAATCCTGCACAGGTTTCGCATAAGCCGTACATTTGCACCTGCCATTTTTTGCATTTTGCGGATATTGAAGTGCCGGAGTTTGCTATATTTTTACCCTCATACCTGCTATGCTGAAAAAAGAAAGACAAGCGTATATACTCCGCCAGGTGAACCTGCATAACAAGGTGCTTTCTTCTTTGCTGTCGGCCGAAATCAATGTGTCGGAGGATACGATCCGCCGCGACCTGCAGGAGCTGGCCGACCAGGGTAAACTCATCAAAGTACACGGCGGCGCACTTTCCCATTCTTTCCATGAATCCTTCCAGCAGCAATCGGGCGTGTACCTGCACGATCAGAAAAAAGTGATTGCCCGCAAGGCGGCATCGCTTATACAGGAAGGTATGTTTGTGCTCACCAGCGGCGGCACTACCATTATCGAATTGGCGCGCACCCTGCCGCACAACCTGCGCGCCACTTTTATTTCCGGCAGTATTCCTGCGGTGATGGAATACAGCAAGCATCCGAATATTGACGTGATTATGATCGGCGACCGCGTGTCGAAAAATGCGCGCATTACTACGGGTGGCGAAGCCATCACCAAAATTCAGCAGATACGCGCCGATATCTGTTTCCTCGGCATCAATGCCATCGATGTAAAACATGGCACAACCGATAGCGACTGGGATATTGTGCAGGTAAAAAAAGCCATGGCAGACGCTGCCCAGAAAGTAGTTTGCCTGACGGTTTCTGAAAAAATCAATTCTCGCCAGCCGATACATATCTGCGATATCAGCAAGATCAATACCCTTATTACCGAACTGGAGCCCGATCACCCCCTGCTGCAACCTTACCGGGATGCAGGTGTGGAAATACTTTAAACGGCCGCTCTTTGCCGCTCTGGCCCGCCATGCGGCCGGCGCGCCAATGGTTGGAGTTCACCAAGCCATCGCTACTATTTTTACACCGGCAACCACGGCCAGTTGTACGCAATGACGATTGCTGCTATAACACCCGCGAGGTCGGCAATGAGTGAAGCGCCGATGGCGTAGCGTGTGTTTTTGATGCCTACTGAACCGAAATAGATAGCAGCTATATAGAATGTTGTTTCGGTGGTTCCCTGGAATACGCAGCTCAGTCTGCCCGCAAAGGAATCCGGGCCATAGGCAGGATTGCTCATCACATCGATCATCATTCCCCTGGCGCCGCTGCCGCTGAATGGTTTCATCAATGCTGTAGGCATGGCGGGTATGAAATCGGTGTTGAAGCCCATGGCCGCTGCCGTCCAGCGCATGCCGTCCATGATATACTCAAACACACCGCTGGTCCGCAGCAGGCTGATGGCTACCAGCATGGCCACGAGGTAAGGAATGATGCGTATGGCCACCATCAGCCCCTGTTTGGCGCCGTCGATGAATGCGTTGAACACCTGCACTTTTTTGTACCATCCGCCCAGTATGAATACCACAAAGATCAGCAGGATGATGCCGTTGCTCACTACATTGGAAAACACCCGGGCCGATTCTGCATTGAGTTTATACATCAGCAAATAACCAAAGCCGGCCATGAACACGGCGCCTACGACACCCACTATAATGATGGTAATCCACTGCCGGCGGTTGAAGCGTTGCCAAAAGGCAGTGACTGCCATTGCTACCATCGTGGCCACAAACGTGGTCATGAGAATCGGTAAGAAAACTTCAGTGGGATATTTCGAATGCAAAGTGGCACGTTGTGCAATAATGGATACCGGGATGATGGTAAGGCCGGAGGCATTCAGCACCATAAACATGATTTGCGAGTTGGAAGCCACCTCTTTTTTCGGGTTCACTTCCTGCAGGCTCTTCATGGCTTTCAGGCTGAAAGGCGTGGCAGCATTGTCGAGTCCCAGCATATTGGCCGAAAAACTCATCATCATATGCCCCATAGCCGGATGGTTCTTCGGCAGTTCAGGGAATAATTTGCTGAACAGCGGGGCCATGATGCGCGACAACAGATTAACGGCCCCTGCCCGTTCTCCGATCATCATAATGCCCATGAAAAGGCTCATAATCCCGATCAGTCCGATGGAGATGTCAACGCTCGTACGCGCTGCTTCAAATACTCCATCAATCATGGTTTTGTAAATATCACCGTTGCCGCCGATCAATTGGATAGTACCCGCTACACAGGCTACCAGGAAAAAAGCGATCCAGAGAACGTTTAATACCATAATGCAAATTGACGCGAATATGAAAGGATACGAATATCCGCGAATTTTGTTGAAGTACAAAGCTGACGGGATATAAAGATTCAGGTAGAATGGCGCCAGCAGGTTCCTTTCCCGCTAGCTTGGTAACCTTCAATTGCTTATCTTTGCGCCTCTTTTTTCAGCACGTGGCGTGCGCCCGCAAATTGTACGGGTGGCACACTTCCCGGCTCAGGAAACATAATCTCAAAACATGGCATTACAAGCAGGCATCGTAGGGTTACCGAACGTAGGAAAATCAACTTTGTTCAACGCAGTGAGCAACAGCGCCAAGGCGCAGGCAAGCAATTACCGGTTCTGTACTATTGAACCGAATGTGGGTCTGGTAGATGTGCCCGACAAACGCCTGCAAAAACTGGCAGAACTGGTGCAGCCCAATCGCATTGTGCCTACCCAGATTGAAATTGTGGACATCGCCGGACTGGTACGCGGCGCCAGCAAAGGCGAAGGTCTGGGCAACAAGTTCCTGGCCAATATCCGCGAAGTGGATGCCATTATCCATGTGATCCGCTGTTTTGAAGATGATAATATCCTCCGCGAAGAAGGTCCCATCAACCCGGTAGGCGATAAAGAGATCATCGATATCGAACTGCAATTGAAAGACCTCGAAAGCGTGGAGAAAAAACTGCAACGCATCGAAAAGCAGGCCCGCCTCGAGCCCAAGCTGAAGGCGGAATATGAAGTGCTGGTGCGTTGCAAGGAACATCTGGAAAAAGGCAAGAACATCCGCGAACTGCAACTCACCAAAGAGGAACGTCCGGCCATTGCCGACCTCTTCCTGCTTTCAGAAAAACCGGTGTTGTATGTTGCCAATGTAGACGAAGCCTCCATGCATACCGGCAATAAATACTCCGAAGCGCTGAAAGCAGCAGTAAAGGATGAAGAGGCTGAAGTGATTGTAATGAACAACTCCATTGAAGCGCAGATTGCCGAAATGGAAGATCCCGCCGACCGGCAGATGTTCATGGAAGAATACAAAATGGAAGAACCGGCGCTGAACCGCCTGATCCGTTCTGCTTACAAACTGCTCAAACTATATACCTACTTCACTGCCGGCGTACAGGAAGTGCGCGCCTGGACCATTCATGAAGGCTGGAAAGCGCCACAGGCTGCCGGCGTCATTCATACCGATTTTGAAAAAGGCTTCATCAAGGCTGAAGTGATCAGCTACGAGGATTTCATCACTTATGGCTCCGAAGCCGCCTGTCGCGAAGCGGGTAAACTGCGTATTGAGGGTAAGGAATATGTGGTGAAGGATGGGGACATTATGCACTTCAGGTTTAATGTATAAAAAAAGCGCCGACGCCCGGTTGGGGTGGCAATTTTTTCGTTACGGGTGCAGGCGGTGGAGCAGGTTGGCGACGTTCATACCTTTAAATCTCTACATAAATCATCAGGCTGCAAATAGCACTCCATATAGGAAATATTCATCACAGTGAGCAATAATATGGCATAAACTGCCCCCGCGTTATCCTGGGAATAATATTATGCGATAGAAATGTACCTGTACTAACGGTAATACACATTAATTTTTTCCAGCAGAAAACACATCAATAAAATTTAGCATACGGCCAGGCTATCCGGCAATTAATAATTGAATGCCAAATACAGGTCAAGACTAACCTATACCAACGTCTCTGAAAAAAAATCCCGCCTCGCGGCGGGATCACTTTACTTATCCATCTCCCATAAAAATACTATAGAACGTTATAGGCAAAACTAATATAGTACAAGCCACCAACGCTTGGGTTGCCAAAGGCGCTGTTGTAATAATCATTCAGCAAATTGGTAGCGCCCAGCTTGATGAGACTGCGAATTTTCGGCAGACGGTAGCTCACCTGTCCGTCAAGCGTACCGAACGATGGAATTTCGCCCGTGCCAAAGGTACCTTCCCAATGCACTTTGTCCTGCCAGCGATACAGGAAGTTGAAACCCCAGTTACTACCTCCTACCCTGTCGTTGCCAAAGGTAATATTGTAGCGGAATTTTGGCGTATTAAAAAATGTAACCAGTCCTTCTTCCACATCCTGCAACTGATCGCCGGAGAGGTTTACACCAATTTCATAGCCTTTACCAATGCGGTAATTGGCGCTGATTCCCCAGCCAATCGCTTTTACATCATTGGCGGAGTTGTATACAAAAGAATAGTTGGTAGTGGTAAACGGACTGGCGAGTTCCACCGCCGCATTTACCGGCACGCCGCTTTGTCCCCTGCCCACGGCTACGCGACCAATGAAATCCTTATACTCACTGTAATACACATACGCGTCCACCAGCAGGTTGCTTTGCACCAGGCCGCGGAAACCTATTTCATAGGAGTTGGCAATTTCGGGTTTCAGTTCCCCAAATTCCGCCGCCCGCAGCAAAGCAGGATTAGGTGTACCACTGTTTACAGAATTGCGGTAAGCCACAATGCTTTCCGCTGTATACGCCGGGCTTTCATCAAATTTGTAATGCTTTACAAAATCGGGCAGACCGCCAATAAGGATAGCGGCCGGCGTGCGCAGGTTGATCCATTGGTCCTGCGTAGAGGGAAAACGGTACGCCTGCTGGTACGAGAGGCGGATATTATTGTCTTTCGCCACCTGGACCAGCGCCGTGGCGCGCGGTGTAAAACGTCCGTCGAAGTTTTCATTCTTGTCGTAGCGGCCGCTCAGTGTCAGCTTCAGCAAATTGGGCACTACCCATTTTTGCAATTGCACATACCCTCCTACTTCGCTGATGGGAATGGTGCCGCTGGTATCGGCAAAGATGGTGCCATGCGAATTGAGCACATAGCGGCGGTAATTGGCGCCTACCAGCACTTCGGCAAATTTTACGTAGTCGGTCAAATTGAGTTGTCCTTCCACGTGATACATGTCGGTAGCATCATCAAACTTGGCGCCTCCTTCACGTATCTGCGTATTGATGGCCTGCTTGAAGGCTGCCTGGAATTCCGGAGTACCCGGCAAAAAACGGCCCTGGTCGGCAGCAGCGCGCGCCGCTGCATGCGCCTGTGCATCGGAGGCGCCTTGCATCCGTGCGCCGGCATAAGTGGCCGTATATTGAGAGAACCAGTCTTGATTGCTTTTCCACGCGCTGTTGATGGCCACAGCCGCTGTGGTAGCAGTATAGGCATCCCCTGAATTTTCCTGGATGGTATAAGCCCGCAAAAACCAGTTCTTCGACCGGAACTCCAGTTTATATTGCCCCATCTTCAGGTTCTTGATCGAATAACGGTCGGCGCCGGTATACACCGTAGTGCCTGTACCCCAGTTGCCGCTTAAAATGGCTTCTATGTTGTCCGTGATTTTATAGTGAATAGCGCCGGACAGTTTCAGGTTGTAGGCATCATAATCTACCAGCGTATTTTCATTATATCCTGTGCGACTTACATTCTGTCCACCAAAATACCCTTGCGTCAATCCGTTTGCCAGGATATGAAAAGGTCCGTAAGCATTATTGGCAGCATAATACCCGATAATTTCCATGGGTGTAGGCGCACGGCCCAGGTTGGTGGTCAAATCTGCCACCACGCCGGGCAAGGTGGGATTTTGGGGGCCAAGAATGCCTGCCTGTGCAAGGGCGGCAAGGCTGGCGCTGGCTTCATCGCCAAACACATTTACTCCGTCATAATTCGGATCGGTCTGGCGGTCGCCGGATTTGAGCGAACTGAATACATTGTTCCGTTCGAGGTTGCGGTAGTCGGTGGCCTGCCAGTCTTCGGCCTTGATGAACTGCGCACTTACGCGAAACGCAAAACGGTCGCCTATCTTTTTTGCCCAGCGTACGGCCCAGTCGTAATACGGACTCACATCCGCATTGGGATCGCCCAGGTGCATAATGCCCTGCTTGACATGAAAGCTCAATCCCTGGTAACGGAACGGGTCCTTGCTGTTGATGAGCAGCGTGCCGTTCATACCACCGGAGCCATACAAGGCGGAAGAGGCGCCCTGCAGCAATTCCACATTGTCTATATCCAGTTCGGTAGGACTTACAATATTGCCCACGGAGAAATTCAATCCTGGCGCCTGGTTATCCATTCCGTCCACCAGCTGGTTGAGGCGCAGGTTACCGCTGCCATTAAAACCGCGGGTACTCACGGTGCGGAAAGTAAGACTCGATGTAGTTAGGTCAACGCCCTTGAGGTTAGCGATCTGGTCGTAATAGTTGGGTGCTGCCGCTACCCGGATGGCCTGCGTGTTCATGCGTTCGATGGAAACCGGCGACTCAAGAATGCGTTCTGCTACACGGCTGGCAGAGATCACCACTTCTGCGCCGAGGTCAGAGGCCGGCACAAAATCTACCTGCACAGATTCATTGGCATCGTTTACCATTACTTCTTTCGACGCAAAACCAATAGAAGTAAATACCAGCGTGAATGGCGGCGTGCGGGAGGTGGTGAGGCGAAAATTTCCTTTCTCGTCTGTAAACGTCCCTGTGCCCGTGCCTTTGATGGTAACCGATACCGCCGGTACCGGTTCCTGGGTGATGCTGTTCCGGACATGGCCGGTGATGGTGGTTTGGGCAAAAGCAGCACCCGATGTGACGCTACAAAGCAGTAACGCCACCAGGTAACGGAAGCATTTTCTCATAATGGAAGTTTTTCGTTAGTGTGAAAGCTTGCTGGAATATAGAGGGGCAGTTGAATGGTTGCATAGTCAAATGGTTTAATGGTGAGCAAACTTTTTTGTCATATGGCCGCCCGGCCCGGTGGTTAAATTGTTATTACGCAGTAGTCAGTCTGAACAATACAACCATTCAACAATTAAGCCATTCACCATACAACAATTCCCCGGCGGCTCTTTTCCTTTCGCTATAAGCAAAATACGTTTTTCAATGCTCTCTTTAAAATAATTTTCTGCATAGCCCTGGTCGCTGAGATGTTAATATTTCCCTGCAGGTTTTTGCATAAAATTCCGCGCCGCCCGGTAACTTGCGGCCATGAATTCATTTCAGTTCCCCGGACAAACTGCCTATTATAAAGGAAAGGTACGCGACGTATATACCATCAAAGATCGATGGCTGGTAATGATTGCGTCGGACCGTATCTCTGCTTTTGATGTAATTCTTCCCCGTCCCATCCCGTACAAAGGACAAGTGCTGAACCAGATTGCCGCCCGCATGCTGGAGGCTACCCGTGATATATGTCCCAACTGGTTGCTGGACGTGCCCGCACCGAATGTATCGGTGGGCAGGAAATGCCAGCCATTCAAAATTGAAATGGTGGTGCGCGGTAATCTTACCGGTCATGCCTGGCGCACCTATGCCACAGGAAAACGCACCCTGTGCGGCGCTGCTATGCCGGAGGGCATGAAAGAAAATGATTTCTTCCCTGCTCCTATCATCACGCCTTCCACCAAAGCAGAGGCAGGACATGATGAAGATATTTCTCCTGATGAGATCATTGCACAGGGACTGGCCAGCAAAGCGGAGTGGAAAATCCTGGAAGAATATGCGTTGAAGCTTTTTGCCCGCGGCCGCGAAATTGCTGCCCGCCAGGGCTTGATTTTGGTAGATACCAAGTATGAGTTCGGAAAGATCGGCGATGAAGTGTACCTGATGGATGAAATTCATACCCCCGACTCCTCCCGCTATTTTTATGCAGATGGTTTTGAAGAACGCCAGGCAGCCGGCCAACGTCAAAAGCAGCTGAGCAAGGAGTTTGTACGAGAATGGCTCATCGAAAACAATTTCATGGGCAAGGAAGGCCAGACCGTTCCTCCCATGAGCGACGAATGGATAACGACCATCAGCAACCGATATATAGAATTGTTTGAAAAAGTTACCGGGGAAAAATTCGTTCCTGAAAATTTAACCGCGGAAGAAACACAGGAACGGATAATCCGTTCACTGGAAAGAGTGCAAAAGATGTAGTGCTGAATGGTGCTGACACCCTTCAAAAAAACGCAGTAGTTTTGTTGTCACATGAAAAAGAACATCCTTGTCATAGGCGGAACGGGTATGATTGGCAGGCCGGTAACCCGCGCCTTGCGGCAATCCCCCGACTTTAAGGTTACCATCATGGCCCGNAATNTGGCCAGGGCNAAAGCAATTTTCCCGGGCGCCCATGTAGTAGAAGGAGATGTTTTTGATCCGCTCAGCCTGCTGGCCGCTTTTGAAGGGCAAGATGCTATTTATATTAGTCTTGGTCCATCGCGCAACAGCCGCCCCAACGACCGAATGCCGGAAAGAGAAGGTATTGACAATATCATTTCCGTGGCACAAACCACCGGCATCAAACGGTTGGCATTACTCTCTTCGCTGGTACAGCAATACAACGGGATGAACGGCTTTCGCTGGTGGATATTCGATATGAAGCAGGAAGCGGTGAACAAAATACGTACTTGCGGTATTCCCTATACGATTTTTTATCCTTCCAGCTTTATGGAGAATTTCGATCAGTTGATGATGCGGGGCAACAGGATCATGCTGGCCGGGGAATCAAAAGCGCTGATGTACTTCATAGCCGGGCAGGATTATGGCAAACAAGTGGCACGTTCTTTTTCTATTTTGACCAACGAAAACAAGGAATATGCGGTGCAGGGTACCGAAGCGTATAACTGGGATAATGCGGCTGCTATTTTTATCAGGCACTATACAAAGAAAAAATTATCTCCCATGAAGGCGCCGTTGGGGATGTTGCGCTTTATGGGAATATTCAGTGCATCTGCACAGTATGGGGCCAAAATTCTTGAAGCGCTGAATAATTATCCGGAAAAATTTGAGAGCCATAACACATGGGAGGAACTGGGAAAGCCGGAAATGACGCTGGCGCAGTATGCAGCGGGGTGTTGAGTGCGTTGGGTTTGTTAATTCCTTACCTTTCTATCATGAACAAATCCTTTTTCACCATACTATTAATGGCTTCCCCACTCATTGGCCTCTCACAAAATGATGAACACTATCTGCTCGTAGGCACTTACACTTCACCCAAAAGCGAAGGCATTTATGTATACCAATTCAATTCCACCACCGGCAACGTCAGCCCCGTAAGCAAAGTGGGAGCCGGCAATCCCTCTTACCTGGCCGTTTCCCCCGACCAAAGTTTTGTATTTGCCGTAAACGAAGATGGCAACGATAAAGGCAGCGTAGGAGCCTATGCGTTCAATAAAGAAAACGGCACGCTTACCCTCATCAACAAACAACCCAGCGGTGGCGATCACCCCTGTTACGTGTCCGTTGATCAAACCGGCAAATGGGTGGCAGTAGGAAACTATACCGGCGGCAACCTTTCCATGTTCCCGGTAATGGTAAACGGTTCACTCGGCAATCCACAAACCACGCAACACATGGGCAGCAGTGTGGTGAAATCGCGACAGGAAAAAGCGCATGTGCATGCCACTGTATTTTCACCCGATAACCAGTACCTGTTTGTGCCCGACCTCGGCATGGACAAAGTAATGGTATACGCCTTCAATGCAGGCAGCGGTAAACTGGACCCGCAGGAACCGGTTAGCACCACGCCAGGCGCCGGTCCGCGACATCTCGCCTTTCACCCCAACGGAAAATTTGCCTACCTGGCAGAAGAACTGACCGCTGATGTATCTGCCTATACCTATAACAATGGTAAACTTACTTTCATCCAACGCATCAGCGCACTGCCCGCCGGTTTTAACGGCAGCAAATCAGGCGCCGACCTGCATGTATCGCCCGATGGCCGCTTTTTATATGTTTCCAACCGCGGCACGTCCAATAGCATTGCTATTTTCAGCATCGACAAGCGATCAGGAAAACTCGCACTGGTTGGCCACCAGGCAACCCTGGGCGAAACACCGCGCAATTTCAATTTCGATCCTTCCGGCAATTTCCTGTTAGTGGCCAATCAGGACAGCGACAACATTGTAATCTTCAAACGCAACACCAAAACCGGGCTGCTGGAAGATACCGGTAAACGTATTGAAGTGGGAAAGCCGGTTTGCATCAAATGGATAACGATAGAGAAAAAAAATTAACCTTCAGCTGTATCCTGGCTGTGAAATTGCAACTGGTCCAGTTTAGGTCTTAACCGTGCGCGGCTTTTGTTGAAAATATTACGTCCCTTATCAACGCCCTTACGAATCTTTTTGCGTTCTTCTTCGGGCAGGTGTATTACCTCCTGGCACTCGGTGCTGCAGCAACCTTCATACTTTGCGCGACAATCATCGCACTGGATAAAGAGCAGGTGACAACCTTCGTTGGCGCAGTTTACATGCGTATCGGCCGGCTGGCCGCATTGGTGACAGCGGGCAATGATGTCATTGGTAATGCGCTCACCCAGGCGATCGTCGAACACAAAATTTTTACCGATGAATTTGCTTTCCAGTCCTTTTTCCTTTACCTGCCGGGCATAGTTGATGATGCCGCCTTCAAGGTGAAATACATTTTTGAACCCGTTGTGCAGCATCCAGGCACTGGCTTTTTCGCAGCGGATGCCGCCGGTGCAATACATGATGATGTTGGCGTCTTTCTTATCCTTCAGCATTTCCACGGCCATTGGTAACTGTTCGCGGAACGTATCGCTGGGCACTTCAACGGCACGCACAAAATGACCTACTTCATATTCGTAGTGGTTGCGCATATCCACTACGATGGTATTGGGATCGTTCAGCAAGGCGTTCATTTGTTCTGCATTCACATACTTTCCCTTTTTCGTCATGTCGAAAGACGGGTCGGTGATGCCGTCTGCCACAATTTTTTCGCGCACCTTTACTTTCAGCACCCAGAACGATTTGCCATTATCATCAACGGCAATATTGAGCCGCAGCCCGTTCAAGGGCGGGTAAGCATACAAATAGTCTTTCAATGCCTGGAAATTGCTGGCCGGTACGCTGATCTGCGCGTTGATGCCTTCGTGCGCCACATAAATGCGCCCGAACACTTTCAGGTTGTAGAGGTTCAGGTACAATTCGTCGCGGAAAGCCTTCGGATCTTCAATGGGAAAATAATGGTAAAAGGAAATGGTGGTGCGGGGTTCTGTTTCCTGGTACAAACGTTCCTTCAGCTCCTTTTGGGAGATGCGGTTATGTAAAAATGCCATACTGTGTAAATTTTTGCGACCGCATGCCGGGCGGTCAAAAATTTTAAACAGGGCAAAGGTAAGCATTTTGGGTTACAGGCTGAAGATCACGCGTTGCAGGGGGAGCATGGCACCCTGCCTGTCATCACTGCAAATATGCACCCTTTACAATGCTACCTTCCACATCCACATAAATGTGCTCCTGCAGCGTGGTGGCCACGGAAAGGCCTACATAATCGGTCTTGACGGGATATTTCTTATGTGTACGCTCCACCAGCGCAAGGGTTTGAATCTTTTTGGGATGATAAGCCAGGAAGGGTTTCATGGCATACAACATGGTTTTGCCGCTGTTGGCCACATCGTCAATCACAATGATCACCTTGCCGGTGAAGTCCATGGTGCTACTGAGCGTAATCTCCCCCGGCGTTCGTTTGTCCAGCGATATATCGATCAATGTGGTGGGTATGTTGCTGATCTGTTGCAGCAACTGCTGGATGTTGCGGGCAATTACACTGCCGCTGTCGCGGATGCCTGCCAGGATGAGTTCTTTTTCATCCAGGTTGTTTTCGAGTATCTCATAGGCCATCCTTTGCAGTTTGCGGGCCGTGGTGCCTTCGTCGAGTATATAATTCTTGAACAAGTGATTTTTTGGGGGCAAGATAGTAAATTACAAAGTTCAAAGTCCGAAAGCCAGGAAAACGAACGCGCTCACAATAGTACTTCCGGCCTTCGTATTTCATACTTATCTTAGTGACCATTAATACTGCTCTCAATGTCATATATCCAGCAAATCCTGTTTATTCTGATCGCAGCCTTCAGCATCTGGTTCTTTGCCAGGAAGGTGAAAAGGATCAGAAGAAATATTCTTATCGGTAAAGACGAAGCTTATAACGATCATCCGGGAAAGCGGTGGAAAAATGTGCTCCTGCTCGCTTTCGGGCAAAAGGTGATGTTCAAATACCCGCTTGTGGCCGTGCTGCATTTTTTCATCTACGCCGGTTTTATCATAATCAATATTGAGGTGCTGGAAATTATTATCGATGGCGTGCTGGGCACCCACCGCACCTTTGCCGGGTTGCCGATGGGCCTCTACCCGGCGCTGATCAACGCTTTTGAATTTTTAGCAGTGCTGGTATTGCTCGCCTGCGTGGTCTTTCTGATAAGAAGAAATGTTTTGAAGGTCCGCCGGCTCTGGCACCGCGACCTCCAGGGCTGGCCCCGCAGCGATGCCAATTATATTCTGATCACAGAAATTGTGCTGATGAGCTTGTTCCTCACTATGAACTCGGCCGATACTGTATTGCAGGCGCGGAATTATGGTCATTACGGCGAACAACTCACCGGCAATTTTTTCTTCTCCCAACTGCTGCATCCGTTGATGAACAACCTGAGCGATGCCACCCTGGTGGGCATTGAGCGCACTGCGTGGTGGCTGCATATTGTGGGCATCTTTGCGTTTCTGAACTATATACCTTACTCCAAACACCTGCATATTTTTCTGGCATTTCCCAATGCTTACTATGCGCGCCTCAGTCCCAAAGGCGAAATGCGCAATATGCCCGAAATACAAAACGAGGTGCTGTATGCCATGGAGCCCGATAAAGCGCCCCAGAACGCAACGCCTCCTGAAAAATTCGGCGCCAAAGATGTGATGGACCTCAGCTGGCGTAACCTGCTCGACGCCTACAGTTGTACGGAATGCGGCCGATGCAGTGCCGCCTGTCCGGCCACCCAGACCGGCAAACTGCTTTCCCCGCGCAAGATCATGATGGATACCCGCGACCGCCTGGAAGAAGTAGGGAGAAATATCGATAAGAACGGGCAGTTTGTAGACGATGGAAAATCGTTATTGCACGATTACATCAAAGTAGAATCCCTGCGCGCCTGCACAACCTGTATGGCCTGTGTAGAAGAATGTCCCGTGAGCATCAGTCCGCTTGAAATCATCCTGCAGTTGCGCCGTTCGCTCATTATGGACGAAAGCAATGCGCCGCAGGAATGGAACACCATGTTCAGCAATATTGAAAACAACTTCGCTCCATGGAAATTCAGTCCGGATGAAAGAGATGCGTGGAAGGGATAAGGAAGTCTGGTCCTGATAGCGTATTCAACCCGCGTAAGAGGCACATGGAAGCAATAAAAAAAGCCCCGCTCACCAAACGGGGACTTTTTTCACCAAAACAACACTATGAGTTGTAAACGAAAAAACCTTCGACTATATCTTTCCGGTACCTTTCCGGATCCGGTTCGTTTAGCTTACGAGAGACCGGCTCCATATAAACGCAGGAAAATGTATTTTGGTGTAAGCAGGTATTTGACATAAAGCAAAAAATGGCGGAGAGCTATCATTCGTTGGAAAGATGTTGGCAGGGATCGAAGCTTACACTGCTGGTAAGCTTTCCTTACGCCGCAGCGTTTTCGCCAGCATAATGCCTGCCGTTATGGTAAAAATGCCTCCAATGATCCATTGAATCAAAGTCTGGTTGGTGTTCAACTTATTTACCAGCAACTGACCACCGAATATGAATACTGCATTGCCGGTAAATGTACCAATGCCAATGCCGGTAATATAGGTATTGTAATGATAATTATCGGGAAGCAGGATTTTCTTGCTCATCAGGGCGGCGCTCCACCCAAACCAGAAAGGTATTTGCACCGGGTTCACCGCGCTCATCATAACGCCCAGCCAGAACCGATGCAGCGTATTGGAAAGTATCACATTCTTTTTTACATGCGGATCGGCCGCTGCCACAAAACTGGATACGGCCAGTGCAGCTATGATCAGAATGGTGACCCATTCCAGCATGTGAAACAGTTTTTTCCGTTTGCGCACCCAATCCATCGCTACCAGGCTCACGCGCACATATACCACTTCTACCAGCAAGGCGCCCAGCGAAAACAGGAGGGCCGGCCGGATACCATCACTCACCGATATCTGCATGGCGGCAATGTTCAGCGTTCCCAGCGGCAAGGTGCCGAGAAAACTGATGAACAAACCGGTGGTGAAAATGCGCAATAATTTCATGATGATGGGTGCAAGTTACATCTCTGCCAGTTTACGGTCGTAAGCTTTAGCTTCGCGGAACATGTTGATGCCTTCCCGGAAGCCAAGGTATGGATGCCCAAGCCGATGGTTCATCCTGCTGATCCGCCACAAAATGATCCAGTGCCGTACAATTTCTTTCCACGCAAAAAACAGGCTGTGACGGGGATCGTACATATGGGTAGGTTCAGAACCGGCGCCGTTTACTTCGATGATAACAAAGTTCTTTCCCTGCTTCAGGTCCTCCCAGGAAGCATAGCGCACATCAAGACGCCCGTAATAAAAGCCGGGTATCTGCTGGCACACCTTATCAAAGGTACGCGTGAGCGTTTCATCGATCAGGTGCGAATCGTCCAGGAATTTTGAGCCACGGGCATGGTTGCCATACGGCGACACAATTTTCTTTTCACCAGCAGGTAGCACTTCATCCAATCCATCGCCATATATTTTATCCAAAGCAGCCAGGTACATAATCGCCCTGCGGTCCTGCTGCAGTAGATGACGCATGGTATGCACGCCATCGCCGGTAACTGTTAAAAACTCCTTGCGCACAATGCCGGATATTGTACCGGTTGGCTGACCTGGATACCGGTAATAAAAGATACCGGCTTCATACGGATAACTAACGTACTCCTGTATGTGAAAATCCAAAATAGCCTTCGAAGCATAATCCAGCACATCCGCTTCACTATGCAAGGTTCGCACCCCCCTGCCCCTGCCGCCTACATTGGGCTTTCCGATCAGCGGAAACTGTAGTCCTGCCTGTTGCAACTGCTGCATGATCGTATCGGGTTGTACAGGCAGGTTAAAAAATACCGTTTTGGGATGCCATGCAGGAGGGATGATGGCGATAATGTCTTTCTTGGATTCAGCTATAAAGCCTCCGTTCTTAATACCGGGATTCGAGGCTGCAAAGAAAAAAAAAGACCGGGCGCGCAGGCACAGGAAAAACCATACCGGGTATATCCAGAGATATACGGCTGAAAAGCTCCAGTATTCCCAGTTAAATAGTCTTATGAAGAAAGGACGGTGCAGGAAACGTTGTACAACATTCATTATCGGCCCACCATTGTTTTTTCAAATGCGAGTTCGTGCGAATACGTTTTATTGTTTTTAAGATCGAGGTATTGCATGTGCACCTCGCTGCCATTGAGCTTCATGGAAGTAACGCTTACCGTAAACACCAGTCCATCACGGTTCATGCGGAGATCATTGTGGCTGTCTCCGTCGCCGGTAAACAAATGGAAGTTCAGTATTTCCTGCTGGGTAGGTTGAGGATTTTGCGTAATCCATCCGGTAAACCATTCTTTGCGCCGGTTGATAACAGCTTCATCGTACAAAGTTACCGAAGACCAGATGTGGGGTTGTTGCGCATCCAGCTGCTTATGATATTTCGTTGAGCCATCCCAGCGGCATTCAAACAATCGGCCATCGTCCCAGATAACAGCAGTAAAAGGTTCAATGTCCTCCAGGGGGATGTTGAGAAAACTGTTGTAAGGGTTGCGGCTGTCGGCCAGATCAATCAATATCAATCCGCGGCTTCTGCGGTAAGGAGGTGTGGGCGTATGTCGCACCCAACCACCATTGAGAAATACAATGGCATTGCCGTTTTCATGGGCGGCTATCCAGGTTCCGCCGGCATCGCCGTCTTTGGGAAACAGCATGCTGCCTGAAGGAAAATTATAGACAGCCGGAGGTATCGCTTCCGAACGCCAGTGTTTTTCATCGCGGTTGGAAGTGAGATATACGGAACCCCTGCCCGGAATAAACGTTACTGTGCACATTGTTTGCGATACTTAACAGTAGACGATGCTACGCCAAATTCTTCCGGTAATTGAATGGTAGAAACTTCATTGATTCCTACCCGGATCAGGGCCATGTGATGGATAGTATGTTCGAGGTTATAGGCAATTTCCCGGTTGTAATTTGTTTCGAACCGGATCGGGTCATTGGAGTGTTCGTCGTAACAAGCTTCCAGCGTAAGGGCTTTGTTTTCTTTGCCAAGTCCGGCATGAATTTCGCGCAGCAGACGGCTGGCTAATTCTTTGTCGGTTTCAATGGCCGCATCACGTTTTCTTTTTTCATAATTCACCACACCGGATTCATACCCTTTTTCAAGGCATTGAAACAACTCGATAATATGGCGAACATGCTGCCCGATGGTGTTATTGAATAACGTTTTGCAAGGCTGGCTGTACTCCTGTTGAGTGAGTTGATTAAGGGAATCGGCCAGTTGCACAAAAATGTTATTAACAGCTTGCTGTAATTGCATCGATCAGTTTTAGTCCTGCAAAATAATATTATTTTTCAATTAAGTACGACCGGTTAAACGATTTTTGTAGCGGATATGGGCCTCTCCCCCTGGAATTGCCTTTTGATGTCTACCACAGCTGCGACAAGTCAGCCAGCCGGGTATACCTGTTTAATTTTGCCAGCTCCTTTCCGTTTTTTCGCAGCGGCTGGTACTGGTTCCTCTGTGTCCACGGTGTGTTTTTCCGTCCCTTGCCGCCCCTCAACTTCCGCAATTAGCTTTTGAAACCATAGGTCAACATACCCAATCAGAAAAGCTATTTTAGCTGACTTCTTCATCAGGTAATTTGGTAATTTGTTTATTCAAACTAAAAGAATAAAGGAAAATTGTCCTTTGGCTCCTTTTCTGGTCAATATCCAAATATAAATAATGTACCCCTTACAGAGGAACCTATCCATGCCTGACTTATGCACAATGTTTGTAGACCAAATTCTACAAGGTGAAACGAAATTATGCTCCGGATCATATGAGTTGGCTATTTGCTGCCTTTGTCATGATAAACGAAGCTGTTTCCAATAAGCCATTCGTCATGCGGGATTTTTTTAGATATATTTGACTGTTGCTAATAAACGAACCCTGTAAATTGGTTGCTATGCAAATTAAAACAATGGCGGAACTGGCTATGGAAGGCAAATCACCCGAGGTGTTGTTCTGGGTGGGCTGCGCAGGCAGTTTCGACCAGCGGGCACAAAAGATCACCAAAGCCTTTGCCACTATCCTGCAAAAAACCGGTGTAAACTTTGCCATATTGGGAAAAGAAGAGTTGTGTAACGGTGACCCTGCACGGAGGGCCGGTAATGAATTCCTCTTCCAGATGATGGCTTACCAGAACATCCAGGTGCTGAACAATTACGGTATCAAAAAGATTGTGACGGCCTGTCCGCACTGCTTCAACATACTGAAAAATGAATATCCCGCACTTGGCGGCAATTATGAAGTGATACACCATACCACTTTCCTGCAACAACTGATCGATGAAGGAAAGATCCGGTTAAAGGAAGGCGGCGCCTTCAAAGGCCGTCGCATTACCTACCACGACAGTTGTTACCTGGGCCGGGCCAACAATATCTACGAAGCGCCCCGAAAAGTGCTGGAAGCGCTCGATGCCGAACTGGTGGAAATGAAACGGTGCAAGGCAAGAGGCCTTTGCTGCGGCGCCGGCGGCGCACAAATGTTCAAGGAAGAAGAAAAAGGCACGCACCGCATCAATGAAGAACGCATACAGGAAGCATTGAGTACCGAAGCCCCTGTTGTAGCGGCCGCCTGTCCATTCTGCAATACGATGCTTACAGATGGTGTAAAGGCTAAAGAACAGGAAAACAACGTGCAGGTATTAGATGTGGCTGAATTGGTGGCGATGAGTTTGGAAGAGTAAAAATTGCTGATTTATAGAGCAGGCAAATAGTTAATGCAGCACTTCCAGCACCATCTTCTCCTCTTTAGCGGTTCTTTCCCCGGTCTTTTTCTTCTTTCTACCTCTCCAGATAAGAAAGCCGGTAACGGGCAAGCTGGCAGCGATCATGCTGGCAAAGAAAGCGAGGATCTTGGTGGGCAGTCCGCCAATGGCGCCTACATGGATATCATAGTTCATACGCGCCAGTTTATCGGCTACAGATGCCTGTGATAACCGGCCGTAGAGATGCGTCACCGGAACTTCTTCCAGCGTATGCTGGTTGAACCAGCGGTAATCTGTTTTCCAGTAAGTAGCTCTATCGGGATTGATGGCTGCTTCCAGCGCAGTGGAATCATTTTCGGGAAAATGCACTTCAATCATTTCTGCGTGGGGATATTCAGCCCGCATGCGATGCCATATGCGATCGGTGGCCGGTGTATCTGCATGGCTGGCCATTGGGGGTTTGGGCGTAACCGTTTCATGATACGGCACCAGTGATTTTCCCCCTGAAGTGGTCCAGTATACCGCGCGGGCAAACCATTGAAATCCGAATACAAGACCTGTAAGCGCTATGAAGATCGCCACCCAGCTCATATAGAAACCCAGCACCTGGTGCAGGTCATAATTCATGCGGCGCCAGCGTACACCGAATTTGATGCGAAAACGCTGTTTGCGTGCCGCCTTGTTACGGGGCCACCAGAGAATGATACCTGTAATCATCATCACCACAAAAATCAGGGTGGCGGTTGATACTATCGGCTGACCAATATGCGGCGGCAGCCAGAGATAATAATGTCCGTCGATGACAATGCGGAAGAAGTCGCGGTACATATTTTTTACCTTCAACACTTCCCCGCTGTAAGGATTGATAAATACTATAAAATAGTGTTCAGGTTCCGTTGCATAGAAAATAGCCTGCACGGCATCGTTTGCTTTTCCATAAGCCACGCCGTGCAGATGCTTGTCAGGCAAAGCGGCCAGCGCTATTTCCTTCATCACCGAAGGCGGCAGCATTTCCTTGTTTTGTTTTTCCACTTTGGCGAAAGACTTCCAGGTAATGCTTTCTATTTCTTTCTGAAATACCAGTATGCAGCCTGTGAAGCCCAGCCATAGCACAATGATGCCCGTAGTAAGCCCCAGCCACAAGTGTATTTTCCGAATGATTTTTCTTACCATGAAATGCTTTTCGCCAATGAATGAATTGCTGCGCAGCTTATCCTCTTAAAACCTGAACGCAATGCTTCCCGTAATACTCCGCAATTTCTGTGAATTCATCGTAGTGTAACCAATCCAGTATTCTTTATTGGTCAGGTTATCTACTTTCACGCCAATGCGGAATTTAGGATGCTCGTAAAATACTGTTGCGTTCAGGATGGTATATTCCGGCAAGGTGAACACGCCCATGGAAACGCTGTTCACAATCTTGTTGTCGCTGGCATAATTGCCACCAAAGCCAACGCCCAATCCTTTCCACTTGCCATAAGGCACACGATAACTTACCCAAAGATTGGCAGTGTACGGTGAATTGGCTGTTTCCGGCCGGCGACCGATCACATTGCTGTCGGCTTTTACGAACCTGGAATCGTTGTAGGCAAATCCTGCCACCAGGTTCAGTCCTTCCACGGGATTGGCAATCACTTCTGCTTCCACTCCTTTACTTTCCTGGGTGCCGTCCTGTATGGAATAGAGCGGGTTAGCGGCAGGCCGCACCACATCCTTTACCTTGATGTAATAATAGCTGGCGGTACCGGTCAGTCTGCCTCCCCATGCATTCACCTTAATGCCCGTCTCAACCTGGTTGGCCTGTTCGGGCTTCAACGTTTTATTGTCTTCCGTCTGGCCGGTCTGGTTCGTGAACCCGTTCTGGTAGTTCACAAAAACGGCCAACTGGTCTTTGAGCGGTTGTACCACCATTCCCAGGCGCGGCGACACAGCTGTTTGTTCATACCCTCCTTCATATTTTCCGGTCTGATCATTCAGATTGCCCTTGTTGTTAAAATGGTCCACCCGCACGCCTGCTGACAGATGTATGAAATCAGAAATGCTGATCACGTCAGAAACATAGGCACTGTAAGTGCTGGTAATGAATTTATATGGCCAGTACCATACGGCGCTTCCTTCCATAAGCACGGCATTCAGGTTATCGCGATTAAAATCGGTGTAGTTGGGAATGGTATCGCCGAGTTTAATGATATCGAAATCCGCACCATAAAACAACTGGTTGCTTTTCTGATGGAAATAATCAAGACCGGCCACCAAACGATTGCGCAGGGACCCGATATGGAACTCACCGATGAAGTTCTGTTGAATTTCTGTTACGTACATGTCGCTGGCCGTGGTGCTTTGGTTGGCGCGGGTCATATAGTCGGCGCCAATATCATTTGCATCGCCTGTAATTACTGAATTTGGCACCAGGTAAAAGTAGGCATAGGGGCCATCGGAATAGCTATAGGTGCGCGAAATATTGGTTTGCGATAACCACTTCTCCGAAATCTTGTACTTCATTTCCGCAAAGAAGTTGGCATTGCGGTATTCCTGGAAAATATCATTGGCCGCATAAGACCGTTTATAATCCACCTTTACTTCATCGGCACGCGACACGCCTAACTGATCAACTGGATAATAAAAGAATATAAAAGGTTTGGACGCATTCGAACCACCATACAGTTCCGTTTCAAACAGGAACGACAAGCGGTCGTTAACCTGGTAGGAAACCGTGGGCGCCAAAAAGTATCCTTTATCAAAACCATTGTCGCGAAAACTGCCTTCGTTTTGCCAGGCGGCATTCAGGCGGAACAGCACCGATTTGTCCTGGTTGAGCGGCGTATTGATATCAGCTGATACGCGATTGAATCCGTAACTACCACCGGCATAGCCTACTTCACCGCCAAATTTCTTATAAGGCTTTTTGGTTACCCGGTTGATCAATCCACCATAGGAAGTTAGCGTGCTGCCGAACAAAGTGGCAGAGGGCCCTTTCAACACTTCAATGCTTTCAATATTGGCCGCGTCTACGCGGGTAGTAACATTACCGGCTACGCCATTGCGCAACTGGCTTTGCAGAATGAACCCGCGTGAGCTGTAGTAAGCGCCGCCATCGCCGCTGCGGGCTGTAGCTTCCCACAGTTTTTGAATGCCCGGTACGTTGTTTACGGCATCGTCGACGGAAAAGATCATTTGCTCATGCAGCAATTCCCGGGTAACGCTGCTGTATACCTGCGCATTCTCCAGGTTCTTCAAGGGCATTTTGGCTGCATAGTTGCTGGCGGAGCGGGTAATGCGCGGACCGCTGGTAACCACCACTTCCTGCAGTTGTTTGCCGGATAAACGGAGGTTGATCACCACAGACGTAAACGCATTATCCCGTACCGAAACCTGTTTTGTTACCGGCTCGTGTCCGGTAAGTGATATTTCCAGTTCATAATCGCCCGCGGCCAGGTTGCGAATGGTAAAGCGACCGTCTTCGCCGGTCATCACCGCCCTGTTGCTGCCTTTTACCAATATGGTAACCCAGGCTGCCGGTTCATTGTCGGCCGTGGTAACGCGGCCACGAATACCGCCACCAAAAGGATCATTGGCTATGGCTGGAGTGAAAACAGTGAAAATCAAAGCGAAAAGAAACAAAATGTTCAAAACTTGTTCAGAAACCGTCGTTCGTCTCATAGTGCTAATCATTGAGTTGGGGCAAGCGTCTCGTATTGTCAATGTGTGCTATGGGCACAGTTTTTCCATTTTGACCGCAAAACTAATTGTGTACCAGAAGGAAGTTTATTCAATATGGGAAAACAGTTTACGCAAAGCGGAAAAATTGAGAGGCAACCTGAATCACTTACCTTTGCACCATGAACTGGAATTACCAAGAGCTCATCCCATCTGATTTTGCAGACGATTCCCGCGTATGGATTTACCAGAGCAGCCGGTTATTCACCATGCAGGAAGTATTGCAGGTAGAAGACATGCTGAACAATTTTGTGAGTAACTGGAAATCACACGGCGACCCGGTGAAAGGATATGGCAATGTTTTCTTCGGACAATTTGTGATTTTAATGGCCGATGAACGGGCCACCGGCGTAAGCGGTTGCAGTACCGACAGTTCTGTGCGACTGATCAAAAAAATTGAGCAGGACTTTGGCGTTAACATGTTTGACCGCACCAGCCTGGCCTTTGTGGTAAAAGACAAGGTACAATTGCTGCCACTGGCACAGGTGCAATATGCCCTTGACAACGGGTTTATCTCGCCTGACACGCTTTATTTCAACAACCTGGTACAAAATAAACAGCAATTGCTGAATAACTGGATTATTCCGCTTAAGGAGAGCTGGTTGAAAACGAGAATAAAGGTATTGGGGTAAAGCACACCACCTAACCCAGTCGACTATCCGCACTTCCTCCCCTTACTCCCATCCACTCGCCAGCACATCGGCAATGTGCATCGTTTGCAACGGCAGCCCTTTTTTACGAATGTATCCATCGAGGTGCATGAGGCAGGAATGATCGGTGGAGATGATACATTCGGCGCCGGTATCGCGGGCATTGAGGGCTTTCTGATCGGCCATACCAATAGAAATGGCGTTGAACTTCACGGCAAAAGTGCCGCCAAAACCGCAGCAGGTTTCCACATCGTTCATTTCAACCAGTTCCAGTCCTTTCACGTGCGCCAGCAAACGGCGTGGCTCCTGTTTGATTTTACATTCGCGCAAACCGGCGCAGGAATCGTGATAGGTAGCTTTGGCATGAAAACTGGCGCCCACATCTTCTACCTTGAGCACATTGACCATGAATTCGGTAAACTCAAACACCCGTTTCTGCAGGTCTTTTACAGCATTGTGGCGCGATGAGTTATCAAACAAGTCAGCATAGTAATTCCGTACAAATCCCACACAGGAGGCGCTGGGCGCTACTATATAATCGCTGCCGCTGAAATCGTCGAGGAATTTGCTGCAAACAGCCTTGGCTTCGTCGCGAAAGCCGGCATTGAAAGCGGGTTGTCCGCAGCAGGTTTGATTAACATTGTACTGCACCCGGCACCCTGCTTTTTCCAGCACCTTCACCATATTAAAGGCAGTTTGCGGAAACAGCTGATCAATAAAACACGGTATAAATAGTTGTACGGTCATATGGTAGTCAGCAAATCAGAAATGGTGAAAATCAGCAAATGTGCAACTGCCATTTATTTGCCAATTTTCACATTTGCCCGTTTGCCAATCAGTTCACGTTTTGGTGAGTGATTCAACAAATCCCATCATCTTTAGAGCAGTGATGGCAGCTTCTTCGCCTTTGTGGCCATGGGCTCCGCCAATCCGTTCATCGGCCTGCTGTTGATTGTCTACCGTCAGTACGCCAAAGATAACGGGCACCGGCAGCAGCAGGTTCAGTTGCAACACGCCATCCGTTACGCCGCGGCATACATAATCAAAATGCGGCGTATCACCGCGCAATACGCAACCCAAAGCTATGAAGCAATGGGGGCGGTCATCTTTATACTTGTACGTTTCCCAGTATTTTTTGATACTGAACGGAATCTCAAACGCACCCGGCACTGTAATAATACGGATATCTTTCACTCCACCATCCTGTAGTTTCCTAGTGCATCCTTTTTCCAGTTCATCTACCACCTTTGCATTCCATTCAGTACGCACAATAACAACACAGGCATCCTGCTTGAGAATGCCTGCCTGTGTTTGCAATAAATTACTGTTAGTTATTTCTGCCATGTAGCATCGGTTTCAGATTTCTCCGGAAGCCTGTCAGTTAACTTCACCCATTCTTGCCAGGTACTTGTCTACATCCAGCGCGCGGGCAGCATCGGGATATTCATCTTTAATTCGCTTCAACAAAGCAATAGCTTCCTTGTTCTTGCCGAGTTCCTGGTGCAGCAGTGCCGCATTGAACAGGTATTCCGGCGCATTTACCTCATCGTCTTTAAATGCATTGCCTGCCTTGGTATAGTATTCAATTGCTTCCTGTTTCTTGCCCAGTTCAGAATAGGCATCGCCCAGCAATCCGTACGCCCGCACTTTCAGGGCAGGCTGACTGGTAGAAAAATCCTTCAGGTATTTGATGGCATTGTTGAAGTCGCCCAGTTCCAGGTAGCACGACCCCGCGTAGAATTTGGCCAGGTTGCCGGCTTTGGTGCCGCCATGCCGGGATATGACACGCAAGAATCCGGGGTTCACCCCATCGCCATTCAATGCTTTGGCAAAAGAATCCACTTTATAGTATTCCTGCGCTTTCCAGATCATCTCTTCGGCCTTCTTTTCTTCGGGGGCCACGAACATCGTTTTGTATACGAAGTAGCCACCCACTACCAGCACTAAAACGCCCAGCGTGTAGGTGATGAATTTGCTGTTCCGGTCCCAGAACTGCCGGGCAGTTTGCACTACTTTTTCTTCCGAAGATACTTCGGTAGTTTGCCCGGTCGCCTGTTTCTGCTTCACTTCAGTAGCCATGAATTGATGTTTGTGTTTGTTTAGGAGTGTTTATATAGTGAACAGGCAAGCAGGAACTGCATGCCTGCTTCCCTGTTCCTCTTGCTATTGTTGTTAATCTACAATAAAGGGATAATCCGGTTGCATTACAATATCCTTCAGCACTTCGTCATCGCTCGGAAAGGGCGATTCTTCTGCAAATTTCACAGAAGCCGCTATCTTGTCCGCCACGCGCTTGTCGATTACTTCCAGATCTTCCTTCGTAGCATATTTGTTTTTCAGAATGGTATTCTGCACCAGTTGTATGGGGTCGCGTTGCTTGTATTCTTCCACTTCATCTTTGGTGCGGTACTTTTGCGGGTCGGAAATGGAGTGCCCTTTATAGCGGTAAGTTTTTAATTCCAGCAGTGTAGGACCATCACCCTGGCGGGCTCTTTTCACGGCGCGTGCTACCGCTTCGTGTACGGCTTCGCAACTCATACCGTCAACGGAATCGCCGGGCATTTCGTAAGCATCTGCCAGTTTGTAAATGTCTACTACGTTACTGGTACGCTTAACCGAAGTACCCATAGCGTAGTTGTTGTTTTCGCAGAGAAATATTACGGGCAGCTTCCAGGTCATAGCCATGTTGAACACTTCGTGCATGATACCCTGGCGTGCAGCGCCATCACCAAAGAAGGTTAGCGCTACATTGTCGGTACCCTTGTATTTTTCTGCAAATGCCAGTCCGGCGCCGGTGCCAATTTGCGCGCCCACAATACCATGCCCTCCAAAGAAATAAACGTCCTTGCCAAAAAAGTGCATACTGCCGCCCTTCCCTTTGGCGCAGCCGGTTGCTTTACCATACAATTCAGCCATACAGGCTTCCGGCGAAATGCCCTTGGCAAGCGCCAGTCCATGGTCGCGGTAACCGGTAACAAAGGGATCTTCAAGGCGGGTAGCGGTCATACAGCCTGCTGCAATAGCTTCCTGTCCGACATACGCATGGAAAAAGCCGCGGATCTTTCCTTCCATCTTATACTTTTCCTCTGCGGTCAGTTCAAACTGCCGGATCAGTTGCATCAGCTCATACCAATACAAATAGGTGTCTTTCGAAAATTTGGTGGCCACTGGTACAAAAATTTGAGCCGCAAAGATAGGGGAAAATTTGTGTTTCGGATAGAATGTTTCCCGGTTACCATTTCGGGTTTCTGGTTGGTTTGCAATGAGGTGCGAAGACAAAAGCGGAAACCAAGTATCTTGCGCAGGAAGAAGCCGGAGCCAGACGTTCCGCATCCCGGCAGGCAAACCCAGAACCAGGACCGCATTTGCTACTACTGAAAAAAATATCGCTCGTCAATTTTAAAAACTACCGGCAGGCACAGTTTGCCTTCAGCGGGCGCATTACGGGCATTTGCGGACCGAATGGCGTAGGCAAGACCAACCTGCTCGATGCCATTTATTACTGCTGCTTTACCCGCAGCTATTTTTCCAAATCCGACAGCCAGCATGTGCATACCGGCGAAGCAGGTTTCCGCATAGAAGCTTATTTCGAAAAGGATGGACAGCCCCTCGAAGTAGTGTGTATCCTGCGGGAAACGGGACGAAAAGAGTTCCTGGTTCAGCACGAACCTGTAAGCCGGTTTGCCGACCATATCGGCCGGCTGCCCTGCGTGATCATCGCGCCTGATGATGTACAGCTCATCACGGGCGCCAGCGAAGACCGCCGCCGTTTGCTCGACGCCCTCCTCTCGCAACTGGATGCAGCATATCTCCGGCAACTGATCGATTACAACAAAGTATTACAGCAACGCAACAGCCTGCTCAAATCCATGGCCGAAAAACGAACGGTCAATATACCGCTGCTGCAGGTGTACGATGAACAGCTGGTGCGCTTGGGCGAACAGATTTTTCAGAAAAGAAAAACTTTCCTGCAGGAATTTATTCCGCAGGTATATGCCTGCTATAAACAAATCGCCGGCGTGGAAGAACCGATTTCGCTCAGTTATGAAAGCCAGTTGCTGCAAACGCCGTTCGACCAACTGCTGGTTAACCTGCGCGATAAAGATCTCATCACCCAGCGCACCCACGGCGGCATTCACCGCGACGATATCGTGGTCCGCCTGAAAGAACAGCCTTTCAAATCCATTGCCTCACAGGGCCAGCGCAAGAGCCTCCTGTTTGCGCTGAAGCTGGCAGAGTTCGAAACGCTCAAAACGGCCAACCGCTTCCCTCCCCTGCTCCTGCTGGACGATGTTTTTGAAAAACTGGACGAAAACCGCATGCACAACCTCCTCACCCGCGTATGTGTTGAAAACAACGGTCAGTTATTTATCACCGACACCCACGAAGAAAGAATCCGCAAACATTTCGATGCCCTTAATCAACCCTGGCAACTGGTGAAAATTCCATCATGAGCCGGCCCATAACCACTCATCCATTCCCCCAACCCCTCCATCTTCCCCTTCGTAACCAGGTTACCAACCTTTTTCTCCCAATATCCGGGTATTTTGATCAAAAAATTGACGAAATTACCTGCGCCTGCCTCGTGATCACATTGAAAGGTTTAAATTCACTGTGCAACACGATTGTTATGACCATATCAAACCCCATGAGATCTGTCATTGACTGCCTGGAATCTGTGTCTGACCCCGCAGTAGCCTATTTTTCCTTCGAAACGGATGATACCGGCGAATATGGTGCTATCCGCGCCAACAAGGAAGGATTGCGCCGTTATGCGCTCGAACTGCTGAAAAAATCCGTGGAAATGGAAGAAAAACGTGACGGCCAGGTGCTTTGTTTCCAACCCTACGAATGGCTGGTGAGCGATGCAGGCTACGACCTCATCCGTTGCGTAAAACCGGAGTATGCCAGTCGCACGGAAATACTGGCTTCCAATGCAAGCAGGATGTCTGTAATGCCAGGTGGCGCCACCAACAGCAAACAGCAGGGATGTTTTACCGCCTTACTGGCCATTGCGGCCAGCTGTTTATGCACAGCTGCCCTACTTATACGCCTGTTTTCCTAATTTGCGTCCATGGGAGAATATTCATTGGGCGATGCGCTCAAATCTTTCCTGAGCAAAAGCCGCCTGAAAGGCGCTGTGCAAGCCATGCAAATTGAAGAGGTATGGGAGAAAATGATGGGCAAAACCATCGCCCGCTATACCGACAATATCCAGATACACGGCAACATACTGTACATCACCACCAGCGTAGCACCTTTAAAACAGGAATTGTTATACCAGAAAGAAAAAATCCTGCAACGCGTAAATGAAGCTTTGGGAGAAAACGTAGTGAAAGAAGTGGTGATCCGGTAACACTGCGCATGAGAACTATTGTATACGCACCCGCGGATCGGCAGCTGCATACAGGAAATCCGAAAAAATATTTACCACAATAAAGAAAAACGAAGTCAGCAAAACTGAACCCATCACCACTGGAAAATCCAGCTTGTCCAGCGCATCCACGGTCACCTTGCCGATGCCTTTCCATCCAAAAATGTATTCTACAAAAAAAGCGCCTGCCAGCAGTTCTGCAAACCACCCGGTAACAGCGGTGATCACAGGATTAAGGGCATTGCGCAACGCATGTTTCCATATAACGCTGCGGCGCGATAGTCCTTTCGCATAGGCGGTACGGATATAGTCCTGGTTCAGCACGTCCAGCATGGCGCTGCGGGTAAGCTGCGTTATGATGGCCAGCGGACGAATGCCCAGCGTAACCGCGGGCAATACCAGGTTTTGCAGCGACAGGTAACGCTCGCCCGTGGCTTCATCCAATTCAAACCAGTTACCGATAAGACTTAATCCTGTTATATCACTTAACACAAAACCGAACACATAGCCTATGATAATACCCATGAAAAAAGATGGCGCAGAAATGCCCAGTACGCTGGCAAAAATGGCGGAGGTGTCCATCCAGGTATCTTTTTTCACGGCGGCCGTTACGCCTAACGGAATACCCAGTACGATGGCAATGACAATGGCCGCCAGCGCCAGCAGCAGCGTGCCGGGCAAGGCTTCCATCAATATGGTCCATACATCTTTCCGCGTTTGATACGATCGCTGGAGATAAGGCAGCTTGATACCGATTTTCGCTTCGCCACCAATAAAAAAACCTTTCAGTTTTTTGGCTTCAATTTCCTTTTCATCATGAATGCCTATGGGAGAAACATCGTTCAGGTATAATAAGAAACGTTTCCAGGTGGGTTGGTCCAGGTATAATTCCTTACGGATATTTTCCTGCGTGGCGGCATCAGCGGTTTGCCCCAGCAACAGCCTGGCCGGGTCGCCAAAGCCCTGAAACAGGAAAAATACCAGCACCACCACGCCCAGCATCACCAACATGCCGTAAAAAATTCGCCTGGTGAAATATCGTAACACGGGTGGTAAAGAATTTTTTATTGCACAGCAGTGGAATCAGTTACCTGTTCTGCCGGTACGGGCTCAATACGCGCCGGATTTTCCGGCAGTTTGGCCACTGCTTCCAATGCCCGGCCAAAATCAAAGTAACTCCATTTCTCCAGGATAGTTCCGTTTTTAACGAGGAACAAAGCAGGATTGGCGCGCGCTGCCGTTTTAATGGCCACTACATCGCATTGCACGGGCGTGAATGCGTAAAACACATCCGGCGGCTGGTGGCGCAATGCTTCCAGCGGAAGACTGGTAACCATGATGCCATCGATCTTCTTTTGTTCTGCTGTGCGCATGATGGCGTCGAGCGCTTCGGTCCAGCTGCCGGTTTTATAACCATCTTTCAGGAACAGGTACAATTGATACCGGTCTTCGGTGAGCAACGCTTTCGTGGTGTCATTACCATAAAAAGTAACCAGGGAAAAATCCTTGATGGCTGGTTCTGCATTTCCTTTTCGCACTACCTTATCGTAACGTTTTACAAACTGGTAGAGGGAATCGTCAAAATCTTCGGGAAATTCACTGGCGGTGAATTCCACTTCCTGCCCGCCCTTGTTGTATACAAACGTGATCACCGTACTGTCAGGAACCGCACCGGGCGGGATGTTCATTTTTTCCACGATATTATTCCCCTTCTTGTAAGGCAGGCAATCGAGAATGGGCAGGTGCGCCAGCACATGAAATTGAAGCGCGATAGAGAATACAGCAGTAAAGAACAATACCACAATGCTGTTGCGCCGGCTCAGTGCTGGTTTTATGGTGTTGCGGTACGCAAACACCAGTCCGATCAGGGCCAGCAATACCACGTCTTTCATAAACGACTGGTCGGCGGTCAGGGGAATGCAATCACCAAAGCAACCACATTCGCGCACTTTCCCGGAGAACAGGGCATAACCGGTAAGGAAGGTGAAGAACAGGATCAGCAACAACAGCAACCAGCTGAACAAACGCATCTGCCAACCCACCAGCACCGCCACGCCGGCAATAATCTCAAATGCGATCATGGCAATGGACAGCGCCAGCGAATAATCGTTCAGCCAATGCCAGCCCCATATTTCAAAAAACTCCTGCATTTTATAACTCAGTCCCAGCGGGTCATTCGCTTTGATCAGGCCAGAGAATATAAACAGTACGCCTACAATTATCCGGGATACGTTCAATACTATTTTCATGATGAATATGGTCTATGAATTCAGGAGCAAACTTATCCTTTATGTTTCCCTTCGGCTATCAATATTAACGCAAATACAGAATAATTAATAATATCTATAAAGTTAGCATCAATCCCTTCACTGATCAAGGTTTTGCCGTCATTTAATAATATCTGGCGGATGCGCATCAGCTTCATGAGAATAAGATCGGTAAAGCTTTCCTGGCTCATATCGCGCCAGGCTTCGCCATAGTCGTGGTTCTTATCCAGCATGATGCGTTTTGCTTCGGCAATCTTTTCATCAAATAGTTCTTCCACCTTGCTTACGGGCAATTCTTCCACCGCTTCGCTGCGAAGGCTGTTCTGGATCAACCCGATCACTGCATAATTCAGGATGCCTTTGAATTCGTCCGTAACATTATCATTTACCAGGTGAACGCCTTTTTCCTGGATGGTACGGATCCGTTGCGCCTTGATGAAAATCTGGTCTACGATAGATATAGGTCTCAACACACGCCAGGAAGTGCCATAATCTCTGGTCTTTTTCAGAAAAATATCTCTGCATGCTTGTACTGCCGCGTCGTACTGCTGGTTTGTATCAGTCATAATAGTTATAGCTTCTTTTCCTCCTTTGTGGTATTTGAATCGACTACTGCATATATTCGCTCAAAAGTAACGAACATCGCCTAATGTTTACACTCAATTGCTGTGGCCGGTTGCTGGTTGTGGATAAACCGCTGGTCATGGGAATAATTAATACCACCCCCGACAGTTTTTATGCCGGCAGCCGTGTTTACGGTGAAGCGCAATTATTGAAGCAGGCCGAGCAGATGCTGGCTGAAGGCGCTGCCATACTGGATATCGGCGGACAAAGTACGCGGCCGGGCAGCGTACGCATCAGTGCTGAAGAAGAATTGCAACGTGTAATGGGCGCCATCAGCGCCATACACCGGCGATTTCCTGAAGTTTATATTTCCATAGACACTTACTGGTCAAGGGTAGCGCAGGAAGCCGTGGCGGCTGGCGCCTGCATGGTAAATGATATCAGTGCCGGTTTGTTCGACGGCAATATGCTGGCCACCGTAGCCCGACTCAATGTGCCCTATGTATGCATGCATATGAAGGGCACGCCCGAAACCATGCAGGACAACCCGGAATATCAAAACCTGGTGCAGGAAGTGCTGGATTTTTTTATTGAACGAACAGCACAATGCAGGCAGGCAGGTATCAAAGACATTATTATTGATCCCGGCTTTGGGTTCGGCAAAACGATCCCACACAATTTTGAATTGCTGCGGCAACTGCAACTGTTGCAGGTGCTGGACTGCCCGATATTGCTGGGCATTTCGCGCAAGTCTACGGTATGGAAAACACTGGGCATTACTGCTGCCGAAGCGCTCAACGGCACAACGGTACTGCATACCATCGGATTGCTACATGGCGCGCATATCCTGCGTGTACACGATGTGAAGGAAGCAGTAGAAGCAGTGAAACTGGTGGAGGCTATGAAGAACGCAGTATAAGAATGGCAAAAAAGAAGGCAGCAGCAGGTGCAACCTGGCTGCTGCCTTTTTATTGCTGGAGCTATATACTTACTTATTTTCCGGCGCCTGCTGTGCAGCTTTTTGCTGGCCGGCATCCGGTGTCCTGGCACCGCCTTTTTGCTGGTCAGCATTTGCGTCTTTTACATCTACCACTTCAATATCAAACACCAGGTTGGCATATGGCGTATTGTCCGGCTGGGGTTGTGATCCATACGCGAGCCAGTATGGAATGTACAAGGTACCTTTGCCGCCTTTGCCGAAGTAAGGAAGGGCATCTTCCCAACCTTCAATCACGGTGCGCAATCCCACCCGCACAGAAAAAGGAGGTCTGCTGCCGTCCATATTGCTGTCGAACTGCTTGCCAGTTTTGAACATGGTGCCCCTGTACAGCACTTCGGCAATCTTGCCACTGTCGGCATGTGGACCGCTACCCTCTTCTTTGATCACTATGTAGGTGCCCTTGGGCGTTTTCACGTATTTAATATTGTTGGAAGCAAGGTATTCCTCAATTTCCCTGATGGTAGGTTCCTTGCGGCTTTCAAATTCTTCCTGCTGCTTTTGCTGAAAGGCATTCCAGGTAGCCATTTCATCGGCTGATTTGGCGCTGTCGCTGGTAAAAACATCCACTACCTTGAGGGTAAGAATAACTTTGTCTTTGCGTGAGAGGAACGGCGGCAGGCCACCCTGTTTTTTGTAAATGCTGTCGGCAAACAACACGATCACGGCGCTATCACCTTTGTGCAGCAACGGAAACACTTCCGCTACCTGGTAGGTGGCAGGCACACTGTCAACCGGCACATAAGCCGGTACGGAATTGTAACTTTCCTGCAGCACGCTGTCGCGCACGGTTTGTTTGTGATTTACCTTCAGCCAGTCACCACGCTTTACGGGTTGTGCGTCTTTTTCGGAGATGATCTTATACATCAAACCGCTGCGCGTTCTCCTGAAGCCATTGCTGTCGCATCCGGTCATCAGCACCAGGGCCAGGCCCAGCAATATAAAAGTCGTTTTTTTCATTGTGTATGGTTGTTGATAAAATGATGTGTGAATGTTTATTTTCCTACTGTAACAATACGGCATTTTCTTTCATGGCGGCGAGAAAGTGTTGAACGGTTACATCCAGCGGGGCGCTGCTGCGACCACCGGAAGCGTTCATATGGCCGCCTCCTTCGAAGTATTTGCGGGCAAAAACATTAACGTCAAAATCGCCTTTGCTGCGGAAACTCCATTTGCGTTCCTCATCGCGGTCAATTACCAGCGCAGCCAGTTTGATGCCCTGGATGCTCAGCGGGAAATTGACAAGCCCTTCGGTATCGCCGGTCTTTATTTCAAAACGCAACAAATCTTTTTTGGAGATCGCAATCAGTGCGGTGTTGTATTCATAATAAATCTCCATACGGTACAGCAGCACGTGACCGATAAACCGTAACCGGTTTTCATAAAAATTGTCGTACACATTTTCATGCACTCGGGTATGCTGCAGTCCGCGTTGTTTCAGGTCGGCCACCATCATATGCACATGGGTGCTGGCCGCCGGGAAACGGAAAGAGCCGGTATCGGCCATTACGCCCGCATACAGGCATTCGGCAATGGGTATGGTAATGCGGTCGCTATACCCCGATGCTACGATAAAATCGTAGATCATTTCGCAGGTAGAGCTTTTGGCCGTGTTGCTGATGCCGTAGTGAAAATATTGTGTTTCCGGTTGCTGATGGTGGTCGATCAATATGCGGGTAAAACTGCCTTTCTGCAAGGAAGGGGCCATATGCTTGGCCCGCACCAGCGCATTAAAGTCGAGGCAGAATACCCACTCTGCCGCATGCAGTATACCTTCTGCCTTGTCGCGGTGGAGTTCATAGTCCACTACTTTATTGCAATCCGGCATCCAGTCGAGCCATTTTGCCCAGTTGGTGGGCGATATCACCGTGACCTGGTGGCCGAACGTCAATAAAAAATGGTACAGCCCCAGCGCGGACCCCATAGCGTCTGCATCAGGCTTTTGATGCATGGTGATCACTATGTTACGCGGAGTAGTAAGTAATGGATATATTTCGCTGATTTCCTTCATGAAGCGCGGCAAAGTTGCAGAAATAATTGGCAAAAACCCAATTTAGTTTTGAACGGGGGATACAAATAATTCTTCGTCCCTTTTTGTCTCTTTGGGCCTTCGTGGTATTTTTGCGCCCTAAATTGAAGAAAATTATATGAGCAACCGAACGTTCACAATGATCAAACCGGACGCTATGAAAAATGGCCATGCCGGTGCTATTCTGGATAAAATCATCAAGGCAGGCTTTAAAATAATATCTCTCAAAATGACCCGCCTGAGCCGTGAAAAAGCCGGTGAATTCTATGCGGTGCACAAAGAGCGGCCTTTCTATGGCGAACTGGTGGAATTTATGAGCAGCGGCCCCATTATTGCCGCCATCCTCGAAAAAGAAGACGCAGTGGCTTCCTTCCGCAAACTGATCGGCGCCACCAATCCCGCACAGGCCGAGGAAGGCACCATCCGTAAGTTATTTGCCACTTCCGTTGGAGAAAACGCCATCCATGGCAGCGATAGCGACGAAAACGCCAGGATTGAAGCAGATTTCTTTTTCAGCAACCTGGAAAGATTCGAATAAACAACTGGCAGGCTGATGTGCTGATTGGACCCGCCTTACCATTGCGTGGAGGCAGGTACCGGCATCTGCTCCGCATAAAATGGATGAAACTGGCAAATGTGCTGATTGATTGGATGATCACACCGTTTGATCACATTCAACAATCAGCACATTTGCATATTCGTTAGTTCTCGAGCGGTTTCACCTGGTATCCTTTCTTCCGCAACAAATTGATCACACCCAGTTCGCCGGGCAGGTGACCGGCACCTACTGCAAAGAGAATCGATTGCTCCGCCATCAGTCCAGGCATCAAATCCACCCACCGGCGGTTGCGGTTATACACCAGCAAATCCATATACTCTTCCATACCGGGATCGCTTTTATGCATCAGTGAGTCCATCCGGGAAAGGTCCTGGTTGCGGTACACCTCTACCATTTCCAGCATTACCTTCTTGTAGTTGTCGATGCTGTCGATATAGTTCACCAGGTCCTTGGCCTGCTTGGCGTAGGGAATGCTGTCGAATATGCCCGCCTGGAATTCCATAGTTTCCAGGCCTTTGATTTCTTTCTCATATTTTTTGCTTTCCCCCATAATCTGCATTTCCATACCATTTTTCTGTTCACACGTAAGAATGCGTTCACCAATCAGGCTGGAAAGAAAATATGGTTTGAAGCGATTGAGCAGCGACAGCGGCATGGGCAGCGTAAGTTGTTTGAAATAGTTTTCCACGCGCGCATATTCTTCCGGGGTAAGCAATTCGGAAATCTTTTGCCCGTCTGCCATGCGCAGGTATTTCAAAGCGCCCAGCATTTGTTGCATATCGTCCATGTCCAGCTCAAAATAAATCACATCGGCGTTCTTAATGATTTGCTGCAGGTTTTCGCTCAACTGCGCATCTTCCGCACACAGGATATGCATGGTGCCAAACAGGTAGGAAGGCTTTTTCAAACCGTTACCACTGATTTCCCACAACAATGTATTTACTTCGGCCTTACCAGTGGCATGGGCAGCGGGCGACGCTGCATTGTCGCCGTTGCTTTTCTTTTGAGAACCACATCCCCAGCCCGCTATTGCTATACACCAGAACACCATAAAAGAAGCCTTCACGATCATGTACATATGTTTTTTAAAACTGCTTTGTTACCGTTGGTTAAATGATAAAGTTGCCGGTTTGTTAAAATATAACCTGCTTGTCTATACTTATGAAAATTTATCAATATTTCCATTTAACAATTAAACCATGTACACATTTAACCCTACCCGTAACCATATTTTCCTTATTATTGCTATAGATTTTATACTGCTGAAATTGCTGTGTCTTGTACCGGTAAATCACACCTGGTGACGGGCCGGCCGCGCGAAAGAACAAAGCTAAACATCAACCGGCACATTCACCAATAAAACTTTGTAAATACAGGAAACAGCAGTAGACAACAACATGCACCTGCAGGGAAAAGTCCTCGTTACCAGCTACGACTATTCGCGCATCATGCGCGAACGCAGTTACCACAGGGACAAGAATAAATTTTCCGAAGAATATTATATGAAAAATGTACCAGGCCTGAAGATCGACAGCCTGGAGCTGAAGAACCTCGATACTGATACGCTTCCGCTGGTGCAGCAGTTCAAATTTTCAATGCCCGTTACCAATACCGGCCATTATCATTTGCTGAGCCTGAACCTGTTTACAGGACTGGAAAAAAATCCTTTCCTCTCCGACACGCGTTTTACCAATATCGATTATGGTTGCCGCCAGCATCTGGTCGTGAACGCCGTAGTAACACTGCCCGCAGGATGGCAACCCGAAACCCTGCCGCGTGATATCAGGCTGATCATGCCCGACACCAGCATCAGCATCACGCGCATGAGCACTTTTGAAAAAGAACAAAACAGGTTGTCTGTACGATATATTGTTCTAACGAACCGGCCCGTCTTCGTTGCAGAAGAATACGCGGCCTTAAAGGAATTTTATAAGAAGATGACAGATATCCTGAATGAACAGATCGTTTTGCGGAGAAAAACCGCTGCCAGACNTTAAATGAAAANCAGGGACCGGGGCGCATATGTCCTGTCCGGTACAACAGTATCTAACCAAACCCCAAAATACCTTCTATGAAGAAGTTAATTGCCCTGGCCGCCTGTACGTTGCTTGCCCTGAGCACTTTTAGTCAACGCGACAAAGATGTGCCTGATTTTGGAAAAGTTGAAAAAGCCGAACTGGAAATGACCACCTGCGATTTTGACCCGGACGCCGAAGCTGTGGCGTTGTTCGACGTAGGTGAATTGTACTGTACCTTTTCAAGCATTGGCGTGACTTTTGACCTCGAAAAACATGTACGCATCAAAATCCTGAAAGATAAAGGAAAAGGACTGGCGGATGTTCATCTCCGTTATGTCGGTTTCAAAAACGATGAAACCATCAAAAACCTCACGGCGCAAACCTACAACCTCGATCCCTCCGGGAATATGGTGGTATCGAAAGTGGAAAAGAAACTGATCTATCAGAAAAAGATCAACAAATACTACTATGAAATGGTGTTCACCTTTCCTGAAGTAAAGGCAGGAAGCGTGATCGAATACAAATACACCCACACCAATGTAGGTATTGCCAACTGGCGTTTTCAAAAGGGCATCCCGGTAAAATACAGCAGGTACAAGATCGATATGCCCCGTGAAATTGAACTGTATGCTTCCCCGGTGTGCATATTGCCCTATGAACGCAAGACCGATTCCAGGGGAACCCGCGATATCCAGACCTATTCCATGAAAAACATCCCGGCCCTGCGCGACGAACCGTATATCAGTTGCGATGACGACTATTTGCAACGGCTTGAAGTGCGTCCCCTCGCCATCAACCCGCCCTCGCAGCCCAGGATCAACCTGGTGCGCAACTGGGTGCAGGTGATCAGGGGGTTGATGGAGGATGAAGATTTCGGATTACAGTTGAAACGCAACATCCCGCGCACCGACGACCTTGACGCAGCCCTGAAAACAGTAAAAGATCCCTACCAGCGCATGGTGCTGGTGCACGACTATGTGCGCAAAAACATGCAGTGGAATGAAATTGAAGGCATCTATGCACAGGATGGCATCCGGTCGGCATGGAAAGACCGCAAGGGAACTACCGGCGAAATCAATATGATTCTCGTTAACCTGCTCAAGGATGCAGGGCTCGATTGCAAACCGGTATTGGTAAGCACCCGCGATAATGGCAGGGTGAACACCGGCATTGCCGAAACACGGCAATTCAACAAAGTAATGGCCCACGTTACCATCAACAATAAAGTATACGTACTGGACGCTACCGAAAAGTTCACGCCCGCACGACTGATTCCCTACGACGTTATGTTCAGCGAAGGACTGATCATCAACAAGATTGATACCTACGACTGGGGCTGGACGGTATTGTGGGACGAAAACCAACGCTTCCGCGATGTGGTGCTGCTGCGCGCCGACCTTAGCGAAGAAGGTATACTGAAGGGCGAAGCCGTTGTGAACAGCTACGATTACTCGCGCATCAAAAGAATACCCCTGCTGAAAAAAAGCAAGGATGAATTCAAAAATGCTTACTTTACCTCTTCCATACCCGGTCTGCAACTGGAAGATTTCACACTGGAAAATGAAGACGTTGACTCCTTACCCCTGGTGCAGAAAATAAACTTCTCGCTCCCCGTAAGTTCTTCGGGCGATTACAAGTATTTTTCCATCAACCTGTTCACCGGGCTGGAAAAGAACCCGTTTGTAGCCGATAACCGCTTTTCGGACGTGTTTTTCGGCGCTACCCAGATGTACAATTTTGTGGTCAGCATCAACATACCGGACGGCTACGCGTTTGACGCACTGCCCAAAAATGTGCGCATGATTATGCCCGATACCAGCATAGCCATTACCCGGTTCATAGCCGCCGACAAAAAACAATTATCGGCCCGCATTATCCTGGAATTCAAAAAACCTTTCTATTCCGTGCAGGAATACCCGGAGTTTAAGGAATTTTACAAAAAATTGTTCGATCTGCTGAACGAACAGATCGCCATCCGGAAAGAAACCAACCCTTGATGAAAGTACCGGTGCAGGTACCCCGATGCCCTGTGCTGGCTGCAATAAACCAACGACCATGAAAAAGAAATTGCTATTGGCCGCCTCCCTGTTGCTTGTAGCTGCCCCAGCTTTTGTGCAGAATATCAGCTATGTGCTGAGCACCATTTCCGAGCCGCTGCGCAAGAACGCTCACATAGTAACGAGGTACGAAAATTCATTTTTTGAAGTAGCAGATTTGAATGAAGCGTCTCTCAAAATACACCGCGTGGTAACCATGCTGGATGCCGATGGTAAAGATGCCCTGCATTTTGCGCAGTACACCTCCAGATATGTTTCGCTTGCTGATGCTGAAATCAAGGTATACAATGATGCCGGCAAACAGATTGGCAGATACAGAAAGAAAGACATGGCTACACAGGCGTCCGGCGAGGGCCTGATAGAAGACGGCTACTACACTTACTTCTCCGTGCCGGCAAGTAATTTCCCGGTAACGGTGGAATATAAGTATGAACTGAAATTCAGGGGCACCCTCACCTATCCGTCATTTTATGTGCTGTCGCCGGGCGTAGGCGTGGAAATAGCCTCTTTCATCGCCAAAGTGCCAAAAGATCTTGACCTGCGCTACAAGGAGCAAAATATCAGTCTCAAGCCGGAAGTAACGGAAGAGGGAAAATACAAGATCTATAAATGGACGGTCAGCAATCTTTCACCCATAGAAAATGAAGAAGGCGCTGTAAGTGCAGAAAGCCGCTTTCCTGCCATACGGCTGGCGCCCAACCGCTTCGCCTATTATGGTTATACAGGTGATTGCAGCAGTTGGAAAAGCTTTGGCGAGTGGATCGGCAATCTGTACAAGGGACTGGACGAACTGCCCGAAGCGCGCAAAAACTTTTTCCGCGACCTGGTAAAGGATATTCCCGATGAAACGCAAAAGATCAAGGCCATTTACCAGTACATGCAAAAGAATTTCCGCTATGTAAGTATTCAATTGGGCATTGGCGGATTAAAACCTTTTTCTGCTGAATTTACCGATAACAAAAAATATGGCGATTGCAAGGCGCTCAGCAATTACATGAAAGCTGCCCTCAAGGCAGTTGGCATCAAAAGCTATGTGGCCATTATCAATGCCGAATACAACAAGGCGCCGGTTGATCCCGATTTTCCGGCCAACCATTTTAACCATGTAATTCTCTGTGTGCCCCAGGGCAAAGACACCATATGGTTGGAATGTACCAGCAATACGGCAGCATTCGGCAAGCTGGGCACATTTACCGAAAACCGCAATGCCCTGCTGATTACGGAAGAAGGCGGCGTGCTGGTGCCTACTCCTTCCAGCAAGCCGGAAGACAATATATTCGCACTGCACACCACCGTAACGCTGAAAGCAGACGGCCAGGGTGAAGCAAAGGCATTGGTCAGCACCAAAGGCCGCTACCGCGAAATGATGGACTACATGATCACGGAGAAAAAAGACGATCAGAAAGAATTCATTGTACACGGCATCGGCTTTAAACAACCCGATTACTTTAACATGAGCAAGTTGTCAACCGATGACCTGCACACTACCGCCATTGATCTGTCATTTGAAAAAGTGCCGGAATTCATTGCAGGCAACAAGCTGTTCATCAGCCTGCGCATGTACAAATTCTGGGACCGGAAACTGCCCAAAGCCGATAACCGTAAACTGGATTATTTCTTCCGCAATCCGCTGATACAAACCGATACCACTGTATTCAAACTGCCCGAAGGATATACCATTGAAGCATTGCCCAAAGAAAAAGAACTGAGCTGTCCGCACGCCACCTACAGCACCCAATACTGGTTCAATGAATCGGAAAGGGCAGTGTATTCAACGGCAAAACTGGTATTACAACGTCATCGCATACCCGCAGCCGACTATGCCGCTGTAAAAAAATTCTTCGACGATATTATGTTGGATGAGGCGCAACGGATAGTGGTGAAAAAACAATAAGCAAGAAAGAAGGCGCCATGCCTTTTTTCTTTTTTACTTCACTACCGCATCTTCACCGTATAACTGGTCTTTGTATTTCAGTGAGGGCGATGGAATAAACGGTCCGATGCCCAGTTCATTCCATTTCTTATCTACAGCCGCAATGGTTGCATCGTCGGCCACAATGATATTCGGCCAGTCGCGCTGGAAATTGTCGAATGCTTTGGTTTTGATGGTACCGTCAAGGCCCATGCAGGCCCAGCGTTTGCCGGGCTGGTGTGCCGAAGGCAGTTCTGCGAGGTAATGGTCGCGGCGCGGATCAAGGTTGTTGCAAAAACGCCAGAGCGCTACGGGAAGGTCGGTAGCATCCACTGTGTGCTCTACGTACAATACCAGTTTGATGCCTTCTATCAGCCCCGATTGACAAAGTTGTGTGTGCAACGCGCGGATATGTCCCGGCCGGTTCTTTTCCACAGACACAATCAGGCAGGGAATATCGCGGGCAATAAGGGCATCGTTTACCGAACGTATTTCAGGGAATTGCGCGGTTAATTTGCTTTTATCAAATTCATAGTCGGGCGGGAGAAAATAATAGCTGTCGTCCTGCTCTTCATCGGTTTTGAATGTGCCGTCGATACACATTTTTCCACCAAAACCCAGTTTGCTGCAACTATGGTCCAGCACGTCCATGGGTCCCTGGGAAAAATAGATGTCCGTGGCAGGGTTCAGGTTGCGGAAAACATCCTGCGCCAGTTTCAAATAATCGGTCAGCGGATAATCTTTTGCGCCGGCAGTCTGTGATGCCAGTACAAGAATTTTATTAAACATCATCTGCCCTGCTCCCCACATGGCGTTCATCACTTTTTGTCCCTGGCCTGCATATTCCTTGTTGATTTTTGCTATAACGAGATTATGGAAAACGCCTTCCACCGGCATGTCCATATCGATAATCTCAGGCACCATCGTCATTTTAATGGGCGCCAGGAAAATTCGCTCCGTTGCTTTGCCCAGCCAGGCATCTTCCTGCGGCGGTATGCCTACAATGGTGGCGGGATACACCGCATTTTTCCGGTGGGTAATTGCGGTTATATGAAACCGTGGGTACCAGTCGGGTAAGGAATAATAACCGGTATGATCGCCGAAAGGCCCTTCCCAAATCAGTTCATCGGCCGGGTCAACATATCCTTCGATAATAAAATCGGCATCGGCCGGCACTTCCACTTCGGGTTGCGTAATGCAGCGTACCAGCTCTACCCTTTTCTTGCGGAGAAAGCCCGCCAGCATGTATTCATCCACATTGTCCGGCAACGGTGCTGTGGCGGAATAAGCATATACGGGGTCACCTCCGAGGGCTACGGCCACCGGCATTCTTTTGTTCAGCTTTTTGTATTCATTGAAATGGCGGGCGCTCACCTTGTGCTTGTGCCAGTGCATACCGGTAAGCGTGGCGCCAAACACCTGCATGCGATACATGCCTACATTGCGTACGCCGGTAAGGGGATCTTTGGTATGAATTACAGGAAGCGTAACAAAGGGACCGCCGTCTTTGGGCCAGCAGGTGATTACCGGCAGGCGGGTAATGTCAGGATTGGTCATCACCACTTCCTGGCATTCACCGCGACCGCTTTTTACGCGGGGCATCCACGATGCAAAGCGGGACAGCTGCGGCAATACTTTCAGCTTGTCCAGTATACTTTCTTTGGGCGAAGCCAGTAATTTGAACAGGCTTTCAATCTCTGCCGCTATATCGTCTAACCGCTGCACGCCGAGCGCCAGGCACATCCTGCGTTCACTGCCATAAGCGTTCATCAGTACCGGGAAATCGTAGCCGGTATTTTCAAACAGCAAAGCCTTGCCGCCGCCGGAGGTTTTACTCATGCGGTCGGTGATTTCTGCCATTTCCAGTTTGGGATCAACGTAGGTTTTGATGCGGACCAGTTCTCCGGCCTTCTCTAAAGTTTGGATAAAATGCTGCAGGTTGCGATAAGCCATGCGCAAAAGTAAGGCGGAAAGATGGAACTAATACACCGGCGCAGGACACCCATACTGGCTTCCTCTTCTCCCCGGCAAAAATCCGTTACCGGTATTCAGGCCTATGTATAATGTAATGCCGGTGAAATAATACCAGTCTTTGTATTTCGATCCGCCACGCACTGTACCATCTGCGGGATATGCAGGAGCCCCTTCTTTTTCTGCAGCACGATATGCCATTTCCACTGCTTTCGGTCCGCGTTCCTGTAACAATGTGGCCTGATCAACATACGTGGTACTTACATCATCAAGGTAGTCGGTAAATATTTTACGCAGTCCCACTTCATATGCCAGCACGGTGTTGGGACTCACCCGAAATTTTACACCGGCGCCAAACGGAATCGCAAATTGCGTAAGCTTGTACGGCTTGCGATCGGGATATTGCGGCAGTCCCTGTCCTTCTGTGCTCAGTGGTTTCAGGTACACCTTGTTGCCCAGCGAATCAAACGCATACGGGTTGAAGTGAAAAAGCCCGATGCCGGCAAAGGCATAGGGGGAAATCAGTTTATCCTCCATATCAAACAGCGTGTACTCCAGCAATACATTGCCTTCTACCAAACGCGACGTAAAACTGAGATTGCGAAAGCGCAGGTCGGGTTCGTTCAGCGCATCGGTTGCTTCTATGGTCCCGTAATTGATACCTGCACGAAGCGCAACATGTGGCGTAAGCGCATACCTGATGCCCGCGCCGATGGCGAGATTGGATTGTTCCAGGGTAAAGGGTTTACCCTGCAGATCGCCCTGGTAATTGGATACGCCACCAAAAAGTGTAATCTGCAGCCGTTGCTGCGAAAAGGCTGCAGCAGGCAGGAACAGGCATAAAAGCCATAGCTTTTGCATGTGTACGTGTTTAGTTCGTTAAAGTCTTGCGTTGATGCGTTTTTCAGGGAAGTTTGGACCAATATTATCTACGGTGGTTTCGGAGCAGCAGGTTGGTTTTGAATAAACCACGCCCCTTCAACGCAAGTTTTGCGCCAAAAACGAGGGAGAAAGAAAAATTAGGAAAATTACAAATCCACTGAATGTGGGAAAACTGTTAATCAACTGATGTGTTCATTCGAAAATGCAGCCAGGCGAAATCCGTTACCCCACATGCATATTTGTGTTAACACATTAACTAACGCTCTTCTGGCATTATCTCCAGAAAATGATTCATAAAATTTACTCCATCGAGCTCGCGGATTGCGATGAGCGCAGCCTGGTTATCCATTTGCACATAAGCAGCCCCGCCTGCAGCGCCGGCCTTGTTATGCATCACGAGTCGTACGGAAAACACCTGTCCGAATTGCAAAAAGAGTTGCCATAAATGTTGGGCAGTTGTTCTGGCATTGAGATTCCTCACAAAAATATTCATACCGTCTTCGTTTAATATTAACAGTAATGCCGCTAAACCAGGGGGAGCTTTACAAACCGGGGGATAACCAGGAAAGACAAATAATATCTCAATTTACAGGAAAATTTGTTGCCGGTTTCATTAATTTTTTGCCCCATTGAAACTGTTAATGTCTGGCTTAAGACTTCGGCCGTATACTTGAAAAAGCTTATCTTTGATTCACTTAAATATTCTCCTCCACCGGCTTTGTGCTATTATAGTCAAAACTTCGTGCAGGTATTGAATAGAAGGTCGGAAAGATGCTGACCCTGCGCGCTTTCCCCCATGAAGACTGGTCTTGTCAAGACGACTGCCTGAGGTAACAGCTATTGCTGAAGCGCCATAATTTTTATATGACAAACGAACAAATTGAAAAATTCCTGGAAGCCAACAATGGCATCGACGCGCCCTTACGCATCAGTTTTAAAACCAGGAAGCCGTTTACCGGCATTTTTATCAAAACATCCGATTACAACGAACTAAAATCCAAAAACTATTGGCGCATAGTGGGGCAATCGAACCTGGCCAGCTACCAAAAATCAAAAGATCCGGGCCTGGCACGGATTTTTAGCGGCATCGAAATTACCCGGCTTAGCTTCGATAAAGAGTAGGCCGGAACAGGCATGCCCCCATCCGCATTTCCATGCCGATTTGGGGGCCGGGCAACATTATTGTAATTTTTTCAACCTGTCAGACCAGTTTATTTTATATGATGCGATCCGTCATAACCGGAACGGGGTCTTATATCCCGCCGGAGATCATCAAAAATGCAGCATTCAAGGACCATGTTTTTTATACAAACGAATCCCGGCCGCTGCAAGTTTCCATACAGGACATTATATCCAAATTCAAAACCATAACGGGCATAGAAGAACGGAGATATGCACCTCCGGAAATCACCGCCTCCGATATGGCCGTGGAGGCCGCCCGGGCCGCTATTGCCGACAGCGGCGTTGACCCCGAAACTTTGGACCAGATTATAGTTGCCCACAACTATGGCAACGTAGTGCCCGTTTCGCACCAGAGCGATTGCGTGCCTTCCCTGGCTTCGCGGGTAAAATTCAGCCTCGGGATACGAAATCCCTCCTGCATCGCATTTGACCTGTTGTTTGGATGCCCCGGCTGGCTCCAGGGTTTGATCCAGGCAGATATCAATTGCAGGGCAGGTGTGGCTTCCAAATGTTTGGTAATTGGCACTGAAACGCTCTCTAAAGTGATTGACCCTGCAGACCGGGACAGCATGTTGTTTGCAGACGGTGCGGGCGCCTGTATTATAGAATATAAAGACACGCATGAACAGGATACCGGTATATTGGGCAGTTGCACACAGTCTGACTGTGGTGAAGAAGCTTTTTACATTTATTTCGGTAAAACCTATGCGCCTGCCTGTGATAATTACACTCATTACATAAAGATGAAGGGCCGCAAGGTGTACGAATATGCCGTATCGCAGGCCCCACGCGCCATGAAAGCCTGCCTGGATAAAAGCGGCATTGCCATCCACGATCTGAAAAAGATTATTATTCACCAGGCCAATGAGAAGATGGACGCTGCCATTGTGCAGGAATTGTACAAACTGTATAATGCCCAACCGCCCGTCGGAATAATGCCCATGAGCATCCGTTATCTGGGCAATAGTTCCGTAGCAACCATACCTACCCTGTACCATCTCGTCAAAAAAGGTTTGCTGCCCGATCACAACATTGGCAGCGGTGATGTGGTGCTGTTTGCTTCTGTAGGGGCCGGGATGAACATCAATGCTGTTTGCTACCGGGAACAATAGGGAAAACCAACCATCTTCCAGTTATGCGCCAGGGCAGGTACAATATTCGTATCTTGCTCACTGCTTATTTTTTGGATATGGAAGATCCGTTTGTACTGGAAGTAGATCACAATGGTAAAAAAATTGAACTGGAAACGCGTTTCATTCGCCTGGGATATACCTGGAAATTCAGTGTAATGATTGATGAAACGGAAGTGTTGTTTGAGCGGGATGAATCAGGCAGTTTTCGGGCGGTAATACCGGAAGGAATATATGAGAAAAAAGGCTCAATGGATGTATCGCTGCTGCAGAAGATAGCCGGTATGCTGGAATCTGCGCTTTCTTAATTACCTGTGCAAATGAGGCAGCAACAGCAATCACATGCTACAATGCGCTGTATACACATACCAATTCAGTTGCGTACTTAAAAAAATTACCACAGATTACATATATGAATACTGTACTTCATCTGTGTAATCTGTGGTTTATTTAAAGCTGCAGTTGCTATATCGTTGGCATACCACCGGTAACCGCCACCGTAGCCCCGCTTACATAACTGCTTTCCGGGCTGGCCAGCAACACATATATGGGCGCCAGCTCAGCCGGCTGTCCCGGACGGCCCAGCGGCGTTTGCGCACCAAATTCCTTACTTTGTTTGGCCGGGAAACTGCCGGGTATCAGGGGCGTCCAGATGGGACCAGGCGCCACGCAATTCACGCGAATACCTTTTGGTCCCCATAACTGCGCCAGCGTAGCCGTAAAATTTTGAATGGCTGCCTTGGTAGTAGTATAAGGGATCAATGTCGCCTTCGGCGTATAAGCATTAACGGAAGTAGTATTGATCACCGAACTGCCCGGTTTCATATAGGGCTCCGCTGCCTTGCAGAGATAAAACATGGCATAGACGTTCGTTTTAAACGTAAAATCCCATTCTTCGGCACTGATCTCCTGCAATGATTCGTGCGACATCTGGTAAGCCGCATTGTTCACCAGTATATCAATCTGTCCGAATTCCTTCACAGCACGCGCTACAATTTCCTTGCAATGAGCTTCGGTGCTGATATCGCCTGGCACCAGCACAGCTTTTCTTCCCGCCTCTTCCACAAAACGGGCGGCCTCACGCGCATCATCATGTTCATTCAGGTAGGAAATCAATACATCGGCACCTTCACGGGCAAAAGCCAATGCCACCGCCTTGCCTATACCGGAATCGCCACCGGTAATAATGGCTCTGCGGCCTATCAGTTTGCCACTGCCCTTGTAGGTGGTTTCGCCATGATCGGGACGCGGTTCCATTTCACTCTCCACACCGGGCATGCGTTGTTCCTGTTCAGGAAACGGTGGCCGGGCATATTGTTCTACCGGATTTTGCACAGCCGGACGTTCTTTGGTTTCTGCGGATTTCATAAAGCTTTTTTTAAAATGAATGATTCATTGCTACCCGCAGACTATTTTCATGCCACCAGCCCGCCCCTGTTGGGCGGATGGATGAAAGGGAAATATTGTACACAATAATTGAAAAGGAGCAGGAGCATATCACCTGGCGGGCAGGCGTTTTATCTCAATCAATAAACGCCTTAATATCACTCGTAGTCCCAAAGATCAACAGCCTGTCTTCCGGCAGCAAAGTGGTTTTCGGTTTTACCGGTCCCATTACCGCTGGCACTATACTGTGCCCTCCGAAAATATTCTTCTCTTTGATGGAGCGCACAATAGTAACCAATACCAGGCGGTAGCGCTCCGCAAAACGCATGTCTTCTACTGTTTTACCAACATACCGCTCCGGCACTTTTACTTCCAGCAAACGGTAGTCATCAATAAAGCGATAGGAATTCGATACGCCGGGCAGATCGAGTTTTAATGCCAGCCGTTCCGCAGAAGAAGCTTCCGGATACACAAACTCTTCAATGTTCATCGCTTCCAGTACAATTTGCTGTAAGGGCGAAGTTACACGACAGACAATACGCTTTACGCCCATTTGCTTCAGCAGGGCCGTCACCATAATGGTAACGCCTTCATTTTCGCCAATACCGACAATGGCCGCATCAATTTCATGCAACGGCAATTGCCTGATACCTTCCTGGTGCGTGGCATCCAGCATAATGGTATGCGTCAACACGGAATTGTATTTGTTCACCAGTTCCAGGCTTTTGTCAACGCCAATTACTTCATGTCCCAGGTCCACCAACTGCTGACCTAATGCTGCACCAAAATTGCCGAGACCGAATACCACGAATTTCATAATGCGATTTTTTTAAAAGGTAATATCTTCCTGAGGATAGCGGTAAAACAATTGCTGGCTTTGTTTCATCAGCGCTATTACAACCGTTAAAGCGCCTACCCTTCCGGTAAACATCGTAAGACTGAGCACCAGCCTGCTGAAATCAGATAGTTCATGCGTAATGCCCAGCGTCATGCCCGCAGTGCTAAAGGCGGAAAAACTTTCAAAAGCAATACGCACCAGCCCTTTGTCGCCATCATGGAGCGATACCAAAAAAATGCTGACGCCGATAAACAGCAGCGACAACATCATAATGGCAAATGCCCGCTGGATAGAACGGTTACTGATCTCTGCCCTGAAAAATTCCGACCGGTCTTTGCCCCGCGCAATGCTCACCATATTGATAAAAGCCACTGCAATGGTAGTGGTTTTAATACCGCCACCGGTAGAACCAGGCGAAGCACCGATCCACATCAGCAGCAGGTAAATCATAATCGCCGGCAGCGTGAGCAGCGACAGGTCTACCGTGTTGAACCCGCCGGTGCGCGGCATCACGGAACCAAAAATGCAGGTAACCAGTTTTCCCCATACGGTAGGATGCTGCGTGAGCGTGCCTGATTGTTCAAATATGAGGTACGCAACAAAACCAATTACCAAAAGAATGCCGGTTGTTACGAGTGCCAGCCGCGAATTAATATTGATAAGCCGCGGTATAAACAAACGCTTGCTGCGGCCGCGCAATTTCCACCACAGGTTGCCTGCCTTTACGCGGATATACGTGTACAGGTTGAATACAATCGGAAAACCCAATCCTCCCAATACCACCAGCGCCGCAATCAGTAATTGCAACGGATAATTGAACCGCATTTCAGGCGCATACAAACCGCCCGGCTCGGTAGATATACCGGCATTACAAAAAGCCGATACCGCATGAAAAACTGCAAAAAATAACTTATCAGTCTGCCCGGCAAAATGATCGTCACTGACCATTGTGTAAATCAACGCTGCGCCAATGGCTTCAAAGAACAGCGTTACCACTACAATGCGACTGACCAGTCGCATCACGCCGCCCAGTCGGTCGCCACGGAACATATCGTGAAAGGCCAATTCATTGCGCAAAGAAATGCTGCCCGCCAGCATGTACCCCAGCAAGCCGGTAAAGGTCATAATGCCCAGCCCGCCTGTCTGTATCATCACCAACAGCAATACCTGGCCGAAACTGGTAAACTCGGTGGCAGGGTCTACTACCATCAACCCGGTAACGCATACGGAACTGGTGGCCGTAAAAATGGCATCAATGGTGCGGATGCCATGTTTCGTGGCATTGGGCAGATGCAGGAGCAATGTGCCGCATAGTATGAGAATGGCAAAACTGGATACAAAGAGGAAGGCAGGATTGCCCTTCCGGATTTTTACAAACCGGAACACCAGCGAAGCCTCTGTAAGAAATAGCAGCCCCACCCCTCCATACAATAATGATTTGTACAGGAAATACCGGCCGGTGTCATACTGTGTTTGTACCATCTTTTCCGGCAGCAGGATGGCATATAACACAAAAGTCAGCAACCAGAAAAACAACGCCACCAGCCGCGACCGGAGTTTTTTGGCTTCCGTCAGTTCAATCAGCCATCGTATGCCCATGAAAATCACCAGCAGGCGGAGCAGCAGCATGAGCCACCGGTTAACGCCCGGATGGCTGGTGCGGAATGGATTAAACCCCACATCATATATCACCCAGCAAAACGTAAGCAGCCACAGCAGCGGAATCAGCACATTGCACACTTTCACTGCCATATCGCGCAAGCGCCACAGGTAACGACGAAGACGAAGTTGTATGTCCAGGCTTGTTCTGGCCATAGGTAACGGCTATCAAAAGGGACTAAGATACTTTTTTTGAGCCAGCAATACGTATAACGCACGGCAAAAGGGTGCTTTCGCATAAGGGCAATGCTGCCAATCAAAAAAACAACCGTCGCGCGCCCCATCGGACAATAGAGCACTTAACGGTTGTGCCGGTTTGCATGGTGACTGCCCAATAAAAAAACTACAGCCGTGCCTACGAATCAACACAGCCCTTGACGCTGTGCCGCTTCAGGTGGTGTCTGTTGCCAAATAAAAAACCACAGCTGTGCTTACCATACAAACCAACACTGCGCTTTACGCTGTGCAGCCCTGTATGGTGGCTAACGCTGTGGTTGAAAATTAGTTTTAGCTATTATACACTACCGGCATTGCAATGTTGCCATTTTCGGCAGTATCTTGTCCCTGTAGTACTCCCCTTTCTCCTTCGAAGCTTTCGGCACATCATTGCGGTTGCGCTCGTCAATGGCTTTAATATCTTCTTCGAATGTTTTGTATTCGGCAATTTTTCTTTCCCAGCAGGCAATTTTCTGCACCGCCTTCGCATACGATTCGGAGCCGGGTTTATAACGGCCTTTCTCCACGTCTGTTTTCAAAACGCACAGGTCATATTCCAGTTGCCGCCTTTCCATTTTGATGCCTTCTATAAAGCTGTATTCTTTGGCGAGCGCGTTTACTGTGGCCGGATCGCTGTAGGGCTTATTCTGGTTTTTCATTTGCTTCAGCAATCGCTCTTTCTTTTCCGCTTCCTGTTTTTTGTATTCGAGCACTTCCAGTTTTAGGGCGGCACAGGGACTGTTGGTGTTGGCTGCCCGGTCCTGTTGCCTGGCCACTTCCCGTTCAAGGCGCTGGTTGCTTTGCTCGGATTCGGCAATCAGGTTATTGATTTTCGTATCCTCAAATACCTTGAAGACGGTAGGGTCGAAGCAGGCATTGGAGCTGGAAAAATCTTCCATATTGGTAAGGGAGAATTCCGTTGCCCCATGCACATATTTGAAAATGATGAAATCGCCTTTGTTTGTTTTCAGGTAACCCAAACCAAAGGCGCCCAGGTAAGCATAGGCATTCATTTCGTCCGGATAATTCTTGCCCCATAAATACAGGGTACTTTTGCCGTCTGCAGTGGTGTATTCCAGCGCCTTGTATTTATTATCAATAAACTCCTGGGCGTTCATTTTCTTGAACAATATTTTGTTTTCCAGCACGCGTTCCAGCGGGTTACGGTGTGTATTGCCGGTTTGAACGTAGTGTCTTAACTCCTCTTGCCCGGTAGCACGCACTTTTTCCATGCGGTTGTAATAAATGTATTCATTGCCCTTCATGCCATGCACCAGCAGGTGAAACCGCTTTTGGCGGATATCGAAGCTGCAGTTGGGATCACGGCCGTTCAGGTCAAAAGTCTTGGAGGCGGTAATGCCCCCGCGGGTATCTACCCAGAAGCAGCCTTCATAACTTCTGCCGCCGCTTTTACTGATGAAATGAAATCGCTGATCGAAGCAGATTTTTTCGGTAGGCTCTAATTTTTTGGCCGCTTCGGCTTTTTTCAAAACTTCCGGTTCGAATATTTGCTTCTCCTCTTTTTTCTGACTGTAGGTAAGAATGCCGGTAAACAATGCCGGAACTAATAAACACAGGTATTTCATTGCCGGTAATTTGGCCTCAAATTAAAGCAGGCCCCGGCAGTACGGATTACATGATCATGTAGTACCCAAATAAGAACCGCAGCTATAGATTATCCCGCATGCACCTGGCAGGCTTCGAGCAGGTTGCCATCGGGATCGTAGAACATGAAGAAACTAACGGTCTCGTCTACCGTAAGTTCGCTGGTTTCAACGCCCCGTTGCTGCAACTGGTGGCGGGTAAGGGCAGCATCGGCAGTGCTGAAGATGGGAAAGGAAGCTGTTTCGGCATTATTGGCAATAGGCTCGCTGGTCTGGTACAGGGTAAGACTGGTAGCGCCGCCAGTGTCGAGCACCACGAGGCCACTGTCTACATCCGCATACAGGGTGGTCAGTCCAAGCTTTTCTTCATACCATTGTTTGGACGCCCGCAGGTCAGACACGCGGAGAATGATGGTATCGATGCCGTTGAATATTTTTTGCGAAGCAGCCATGGTCGGAAGGTTGATTTGGAAGGGGCAAATTTAAGGCAGGCAGGGCAAAACAGTTCAAGACAGGATTTGCTGATTATCAAAAAAGGGGAAGCTGTTATATAAATGCAAAATGCACTCTTCCCAATTGGTATGGCCAACCGGGAAATAATGCTTTAGTTGTGCCAGTGAAAGTACAAAGCCAATATCAAAAAAATGCAGGTTCATAAATTCCGATTTTAGCCAGGCAATCCAGGTTTTTACCCCCAATCGATATTGGCTAGGTCAACCCCGGAAAAGAGGATTATGCAGTACCGGGAAAAGCATAGAAAAGAAAAAAGCCTCAAAAATCTTAATTGCGAAGACTTCCGAGGCTCTTGAAAACTGTCGGGAAGACTGGATTCGAACCAGCGACCCCTTGCACCCCATACAAGTGCGCTACCGGGCTGCGCCACTTCCCGAAACAGGGTGGCAAATGTACGGGAATTTTATTTTTTTTGGAAATTCCGGTGTGAAAAATTAGGTAAACCCCTGGAATAATCCTGGTACGACAACTTGCCTTCAAAATATAGTCCCTTTACCTGTAGTGTGAAGAAAATGCATAACAGCACCTATGGCAGTGATGTTGTTTTGGTCGGACACATACTTGATTTTTTGAAAACAAGCTAAACGCCCGGGCCATGCTTTTGTAGGTCGTGCTGCTGTCAATTGATGATCATTTTGCTTTTTTTTGCAACCGTGTTATCATCCTGCGCATGACGGCATCATATTAGCCTTCATAATTCCTTTTAACGCCAAACGTAGGCATCAACCCTACACAACAGGCATTCGTCAGGGTGAAATTATCACCCACATAAAACCCCTGCCCTATTGCTCCTCCTCCCCGCGTAACGTTCACTGCCGGCGGCGGACCTCAATCAGCTCGCCTGATTTTTTACTTGTACCGTGATAAAAGTTCATAGCGATAAATTAATCTCCTTCAACCAATCCCCCATCACCGGTCCCCTCGCCATCAAATCCTTTATCGGTTGCGACCGGGCAGCTTTCTGTATGTCCTGGTAAATGGCATCCACCGTAAATACCTGTTGTTGTTGCAGTAGATGGATCATGATCCTAAGGGGAAACTGGTATTACATTTTTTTAGAATACACGTGATCGTTACATAGCTATTGCAGATTACAAATTTTGTGGGGATAGTGTACAGGTGTTTTCACTGTATTTATGGGAGGACCTTTGGGGAAAATGCCGAACCCTTTACCATCTACTAAGTGCTATTAAAAAATTGTTGCGTGGCACATTTGTGCTGGCCAAATCACTTACTTTAGTAGCTGCATATCCGGTAGCAACACCCAATCCTACCATGCCTGCACCAAATAATTTTAACCATTAATAGTAAAACAATGAGTAAACCTGATCCCCAATTCCCCGCGGCCACAAAAAGAACGGCCTTACCGGAAGAAGCCTTCGCTGGTTTTCTAAAAAGCCTGCAATCAGGCGCCGACTTCCTGGAAACATTGTATGAAAACGTGAAAAAGTCAGACAATGGCCAATGGGACGGCATAGCTTATGCCTATACTAAAGACAACTTGCTGCCGCCCGACTGGATCCAACAAACCCCCAATGTGTGGGGCAAACCTGCCAACGCAGTACCATTAGGCGCCGGTAGTTTTGTTGCAAAAAATGTACAGAAGCTGATACGCAGCGCCAATCAGTTTATAGATATTACCTCCCTTTACCCCTATCCTGACGGTGAATTTGAAACAGCCATCATCAATGGCCTTGTTGATCTGGCAAAGGAAGGGCGGGATGTAACTGTTCGCATCCTCACCGGATTTACGCCACTGGATGTTTTCGGTAGCCAGCGAAAATATCTGGAAAGCCTGATTGCGCAATTGAAACCCATTAAAACAGGCAACCTTAAAATCTATGTGGCTGCTCAGCAAACCGAGTACAAAGACTGCTGGAACCACGCCAAAATAGTGGCAGTAGATGGTCAAATGGCACTGGTAGGTGGCGAAAATCTTTGGGCAGACGATTACCTCGGAGCATCACCGGTACACGATATGAACATATTGCTCCAGGGCTCTATAGTGTATTACATGCATAAGTTTACCGATGTTACCTGGAGTAATGTCTGCGGGTATACACATGATAACTGGAAACCTGTCTACTGGCATACAGGTGCTACGGACATCGTTCATGCATGTCTGGATAAAAGCCAGGTAAAATTACAGCCGGGCCCTGGCACACTGCCGGTTTTAGGGGCGGGTCGTTATGGTACTGTTCTTGATCCTGCTGTGAATCCAGCCGATGTAGCTATGCTCCTTTGCTTTAGCGCGGCCAAAGAAACCATCTATATTGCGCAGCAAGACCTCCTGAACTATCTCCTGGTGTGGGAAGCAGGTTTGACCGAAATTGCAAAAGCTCTGATCAGAGAGGTAGATGTATACATCGTTATTTCCAACGACTATGCAAAGGCCGGCAATGGTTCCTCTTATTCCACCAGTACGGTACGGCACACAGCATTCAGGATAAAAGAATATGTGAGCGCACAACCCAATGCGCCCTCAGGAAATAAGCTGACAGAACTGCTTTGTTCAAAACTGCATCTGTCCACATTGCGCTTTGGCCCTTCCGATACCTGGCCAAATGGCTACGAATTTGCCAACCACTCAAAGTTCTTTATGGTTGATGACAAAGTATTCTATGTAGGTTCCGAAAACCTTTATCCGGCCGACCTGGTCGAATATGGAGTATTCATCAGCGATGCCAAAGCCATCAATGAAATTAAAACCCACTACTGGGAAAACCTATGGAAATATTCCGAACGCGTAGCTATCAGCGGGAAAGGCGTTGCCAAATGTGTTTTCCAGTAAAGACGGCAGTCGTCCCGCACATGCGGGGAAACTGATCAATACGCAGGATACTCCCACTCCCCCCTGTACGCCCGGCGAAGCAGTTGATTGGCTTCTGCATCGCCGGGAATAATTTCCTTATCGCCATCCCATTCTATACTGCGGCCCAGTTTCCAGCTGAGCATGCCCAGCAGACTCATATTCGTGCTGCGATGGCCGATTTCAATGTCGCAAACCGGCCGGCGCTTTTGCGCAATGGCTTCCATGAAATCCTTCCATAGTCCGGCAATGTTCTGGTCGTCGGGTTTGTCGAGTTGTGCGTCTTCGTGCAGAATGGGTTTGTTTTTATTGGCGGGGTAAAACGTCCAGCCATCCTGCCAGCCCATATGAAAGGTGCCTTCCGTTCCATAGAAATAACAGCCAATGTTGGATTTTTCAGCATGGTTGCCGGCATATTGACGATGCTCCCAGGTAGCGGTGAAACTTTCAAATTCATAGATCACCGTTTGTGTATCGGGGGCATCGGTGCTGTCTTCCTTGATATAGCGATCAGCTGCAGAGAAAATTTTGCGGGGATATTTTTCTTCCGTCCACCACAGTATCTGGTCCATCCAGTGAATGCCCCAGTCGCCCAGCATACCATTGGCATAGTCGAGAAAATTGCGGAAGCCCTTCGGGTGAATGGCCGGGTTGTAAGGCCGCATGGGCGCCGGTCCGCACCACAGGTCCCAGTCCAGTGAAGCAGGTGGCTCCATATCCGGTGTTTTTTGCCCGGCCCCACCTGCATAGTGCACAAACGCACGCACCATACCAATCTTGCCTGCCTTGCCGCTTTTCAAAAACTGCATGCCCGACACATTGTGCGGCGATACACGACGGTGCGTGCCCACCTGCACCACCCGGTTGGTTTCGCGGGCAGCCTTCACCATGGCGCGGCCTTCATACACCGTATGGCCAACCGGTTTTTCTACATAAACATGAGCGCCCTGCTGCATCGCAGCAATGGCAATCAGCGGATGCCAGTGGTCGGGCGTAGCAACAACAACGATTTCCGGCTTTTCCTTTTGCAGCAGGTCGCGGTAATCACGGTATACTTTCGGTTTGGCAGCTGTCAATTTTGTAATCTCGTGCATGGCTGCATCAGACTGCTTCGTATCCACATCGCATATAGCTACCAGTTGGGTGCCGCCATGCTGCAGGGCGCAGCGCAGTATATTCATACCCCACCATCCCGAACCAATCAGCGCCAGCCGGTAAGGAGCCGTTCTTTTCATGCCCAAAACCAATGGCCCGGCCGATAAAGCAAGGCCGGTGGTAGTAGCAAGCTGTATGAATTTTCTTCTTTGCATGTTGATAAAAAAACAAAAACCAANTTAATCAATTGTTCAGTTANTTTCTGCGCCGTAATGTAACGCATGTATGCAACGCCATGTTCCAAAACTATTTTTTACCCTTCGTCCCATATTTCCATTTATACCCGCGCCACTGCTTGTACAACCCTTTTGCCGCCCCTATAATTCCTTTTTCATCGAAGCCGGTTGCACGCGCTGCTTCGCGCACACTGGCAAACGTATGCAACAGTTTGCCGCGCAAGGTATATTGCTTCACCGGTTGCTGGTTGGCATATCCGCCATAGGTTTTGGGCCAAAGCGACCGGTCGGCATATTGAAGGTAACTTTCCTGCCGGCCGCGTTTGAAAACACGTTGCTGCTTCTCGCTTTTCGTTACCAGTTGCAGGTTGCTCAGTCGGTTATTAAAACCATCACCGTCCTTATTGATCACATACAAACCATCTTTTTCATACTTAATGCGTTTATTCACAAAAGTCTGGTAAATGAGACGACGTACATTGAAGTAATATTGCTGCCCGTCTTTGCTGAGCGATACGCGGAGATCAATCATGGGCTCCCCCGTTTTGATGTTGCGGTTGCGGGCGATGGACTGGCTCAACATTCTTCCTTCCACAAACTGTTCTCCCAACCGGCGGTGCAGCACTACCCTGTCAAGCGATTTCACACGGCCTGAACTGGAAGCCTGGTACAGCCCCTCAAAACCGGGAATGTCTTTCCATTTTTCTCCCGGCAGGCTGGAAAGGGATTTGTGCTGATAGGGATATTTTTTTGATGCAGCCACAGTTTACAGTTTCACTGCAGCAAGGCAGAGATTCGGGGGCTTGTTTCGTGGTACCTCCGCTTCCCTGCAGTATCATACCTAATGAAAGTTAAACCGCTTCAGAAACGATTCTTTGTAGTTTTTCCCGATGGGCAATTCCTTGTTCTCCACCAGCACGTCCTGTTCTGTAAATGATTTTATGGCGTGAATATTTACAGCATAGGACCGGTGAATGCGTACCAGTTCCTTGAATATGATTTTTTCAAGCAGTTGATTGAGAGAAAGACGAAGTACAAAAAGATTGCCCTGTGTTACAATGCGCACGTAGTTATTGTCGCTTTCCACATACAGGATGTCTGACAGGCGGATCTTTATAAACTGGTAGTTCTGTTTTATGAAAATGCAATCGTTGATCCGCAGGATCGTTTCCTTGTCGGTAGGAGCAGTTTTGTTGGTATTGCCGGGTTGCATTGGAATCACCTTACCCTGTTCTTCTTCTTTCAGTGCAGCAAAATTGTTCAGGGCCAGGTCAATGGCAATGCGCACATTGTTGATGTTATAGGGTTTGGTCAGAAATGCAGCAGGATAGGTTTTCTTCACCCGCTCCACCGTTGCCTGGTCTACCAGTGCGGTGAGATAAATTACGGGACGTTGTTTGATTTTCATGAGGTCCTGCACCGTATCAATGCCATCTTTTTCGCCAATCAGGTTGATGTCCATCAGCACAATGTCCACATCGTTGGCTTCATATAGTTCCTGAGCATCGTTGGCATTGTCGGCGATGCCGGCCACATGGTAACCGTTATGTTCAAGGCCGGCAGACAAATCCATGGCTACAATGGATTCATCTTCCACAATGAGTATGTTGATTTTTTCTGCTGCCATCCCTTACATTCTTGCCGCCGCATACCTGTCAGGCGGCCTGTGCATTTTTAGGTATTACAAATCTGAAACAGGTGCCATGTTGCAGGTCCAGCGTTTGCTGTGCCCTCAACTGACGGCATAAAGTATGTACAAGTTGCTTGCCAAAAGATCCGCCCGGCTGCTTCCATTTCTTTTCATCCATGCCTGTGCCGTTGTCCTGTATGGTAAGGTTGATGTCGTTGCCTGATTCGCTGCAAGTGATGTGCAGGGAAGGATGTTCCACATCCTTATAAGCGTACTTGAACGCATTGGTAACAATTTCATTTACGATAAGCCCGATGGGCAGGGCTTTGTCCACGTCCAGCATTTCATGGTCCACACTGATCCGCAGGTCAAAACTGTCGTGGCCATAACCGTACGAAGCCATAAGCGATTCCGTAAGATCGGTGATGTATTCTTTCACATTCACTGTAGTGAGTTCATCTGTTTTATACAAACGCTGATGAATAAAACTCATGGCCTGCACGCGCTGCTGGCTTTCGCGCAGGGCGGCTATAGATTCCTGGTCGGTTAACCGGTATGTTTGCAAACTTAACAGGCTGCTCACGATCTGCAGGTTATTCTTCACGCGATGGTGCAGTTCTTTCATCATCAGTTCCAGTTTCCGCGACTGTAGACTGATCAGTTCTTTTTGTTTATTCACCCGGCGGTACAGGTAAATCATGGTGCCGGTTAGCACGCCGAAAAGCAACAGCCCGCCCGCCAGAAAAGCAATCTGTTTGTTCTTGGCAACATTCTCTGTGTGGAGCCGTTCAATTTCTGCTTGTTTCCTGACCGTTTCGTACTGCGCCTGCATTTCAGCGATCTGCTGCGTTTTCCGCACATTGGCAAAGGAATCTACAATACGATCGGAAAGAATATAATAATGCATGGCCGAGTCGTATTTCCCCATGGCTTTGTATATGGAATGTGTCATGCCATAGGTATCGGCCAGCCTTGCAGGTGAATTTTGTTCCCGCGCAATGGCCGTTGCTTTCATGGCGTAATCCAATGCCTGTATATATTTTTTCTGCCGGCGGTAGATATCAGCAATATTGAGATAATTATAGGTTAAACTATTTTGATTGTTGCGCTGCAAGTTGAATGCAACCGCCTTGAAGGCATAGTCCAATGCAGTGTTGTAATCTTTTTTGTATTCGAACATCACCTGGCAGATATTATTGTACAATCTGCCCAACTGTGCTTTGCCCTTGCCGCTTTGGTTGATGAGCCCAATTGCTTTTACATAACAGTCATAAGCGCTGTCGTAAAAGGAAATCAATGGCTGCGTGCGGGCACGCTTTGCGCGATCACGAAAAATAATGCCCATGGTGTTCAGGCTGTTCGTCATGCCCGGCGTATCGGCCAGGGAACGATAGGTTTCATAAGCCATGCGACCATGTTCTATGCCCTGGGCCAGGTATTCGTCCACAATTTCTGCCCCGGCAATTTCTTTATATACCAGCGCAATTTGTACATGCGCATGGGCTATGCCCCGTGCATCGCCCAGTTTTTCATAGCTCTTCAGTGCTTCCAGTGCACGTTCCAAAGCCAGTGAGGTATTTCCTTTTCGCTGGTGATAGGCAGCTACCTGCACCAGGGCCGCGGCAATGCCCTTTTCGTAGCGCAGTTTGCGGGCGAGTGTGAGCGCCCGCTCCGCATAGACCAATACCGAATCCAGATGTAGCTGCTTGTAATCTCCTGCCAGATCTATCAACCGCTCCACTTCAGCAGTATCACCATGCGGTTGGTCTATCGAAGGCGTGTTTATTTCTTGCAATGCATACTCCTGCCGGGCATAGCTACATAACCAGGCAAAAAACAGCAAAACAAGACAGGATATTTGCTTACAATAGCTCAACAAAGGGGTTTTTGCATTTTTAACAGGATCAAGTTTGGTACAAAATAAATCAATTAACGCCTATATCCTGCCTTTTTGTCTCATTTTTCTGTAATAAGTCTGAAAGCCGGGAAGTATGTTGCCGTTGCATTCCTTCATTCGGTTTTTCCTGCATCCTCACTTCCCGTTGTATTTCCTTATCTTCGCCCAACTTTTTCACCATGAAGGTTCTTATTCAGCAGGTTCGCGTTATTGACCCATTATCTCCACTTCACGGAACAACCCAGGATATTTTCATTGACGCAGGCGTCATTGCAGCGATTGATACACACCTTTCGGTTTCCGCCGACCAGGTGATTAACGGACAGGAACTGCATGTGTCGCCGGGCTGGGTTGACATCTTTGCACATTTTGCCGATCCGGGCTATGAGTATAAAGAAACACTGGAAACCGGCGCCGCCGCTGCAGCAGCAGGTGGCTATACCGATGTATTGGTAATTCCCAACACCCGGCCGGTGATTGATTCCAAATCGCAGGCCGAATACATCCGGCACAAATCAGCCAGCCTGCCGGTAAATATTCATCCCATTGGCGCCGTATCGAAAGGCACAGAAGGAAAAGACCTGGCCGAAATGTACGATATGCGCATTTCCGGTTCGCCAGCTTTCTCCGATGGGTTGAACCCGCTGCAATCTGCCGGCATCCTGCTCAAAGCCCTGCAGTATGTTAAGGCTTTTGATGGCGTGATCATCCAGATACCCGACGATAAAAGCGTTGGCTCCAACGGACTGATGCACGAAGGCATTATTTCCACCCGCCTGGGATTGCCCGGCAAACCCATGATGGCTGAAGAATTAATGGTGGCCCGCGACATCAAACTGGCGCGGTATACCGGCTCCAGATTGCATTTTACCGGCGTTACCTCTCCCCGTTCGTTTGAATATATTAAACGAGCAAAAGAAGGTGGATTGTATGTGACCTGCTCCGTTACCCCCTATCACCTGTTCTTTACCGACGAAGACCTGATGGATTACGATACTAACCTGAAGGTATACCCGCCATTGCGCAGCGCCGCAGAACGCGATGTGATCCGCCAATGCGTGGCAGATGGAACAGTGGATTGCATAGCTTCGCATCACCTGCCCCATGAGTACGACAGCAAGGTGGTGGAATTTGAAAACGCCAGGTTTGGTATGACGGGACTGGAAACCACTTATGCCGCGCTCAAAACAGCCCTGCCCGATGTGCCCGAAGAGAAATGGGTAAATTTGCTATGTCATAATCCCCGGAAAATTTTCGGACTGGAGCAACCCTCCCTCTCCCAAGGTGCGCCCGCCTGTATCACGCTGTTTGAACCGAAAGGACAAACCAAGGTGGATGTTGCATTCTTCCGTTCCCGCTCAAAAAATTCCGCTTTTATAGGCAAACAACTCAATGGCCGCGTAAAAGGGATAATTAACGGGGAGCAAGTAATTTTAAACTACTAAAACAACCAGCTATGGAAAAAAAAGTTACTTCATCGGCCCTCATGGGACTCCTGGTGGCGCTGGTGCTGATCGTGTTCTCCCTGATCATGTATTTTGCCGACCTTTATACGGAACAGTGGAACCAGTGGGCAGGATTGATCATACTGGTGGCATCCATCATCTTTGCGGTGCTATTTAGTGCCAAAGAAAGAGATCACCAGGTCACTTTTGGCAGCTTGTTTGGATTTGGGGTGAAAGTAGCAGCTGCCTCCACCTGTATCATGATCCTGTATATGTTGTTGCAAGGTGTGGTGTTCCCGGATATCAAGACCAGGATAATGGAAATGTCCAGGGCACAGGCATTGAAACAACCGGGCGTAAGTGAAGCTGATGTTGACAGGTATATGGAAATGTTTGAAAGAAATTACACCTTGTTCATGGTAATTAGCGTACTGTTCTGGAATATGTTGATAGGAGTTGTAGCCTCACTGGTAGGCGCTGCTGTAGCGAAAAAAAGGCCGGTAGCTGAATTTGATAACATCTGACAATTAAAACATGGACGTTTCCATTGTAGTTCCATTACTGAACGAAGAAGAATCGCTGCCCGAACTGTGCGCATGGATTGAACGTGTGGTTACAGCCAACCAGCTTTCATACGAAATCATACTCGTAGACGATGGCAGCCAGGACAACTCCTGGCAGGTGATAGAGTCATTGTCGCAGGGCAACAGCCGCATCAAGGGCATCAAATTCCAGCGCAACTATGGCAAGTCGGCCGCCCTCAACGAAGGATTCAAAGCGGCTTTGGGCGATGTGGTGATTACCATGGACGCCGACATGCAGGACAGTCCCGATGAAATTCCGGAACTCTACCGCATGATCCGCGAAGACCAATACGACCTGGTAAGCGGATGGAAAAAGAAACGGTACGATAACACGCTTACCAAAAACATACCCTCCAAATTTTTTAACTGGGCCACCCGCCGCGTTTCGAAAATTCACCTGCACGATTTCAATTGTGGCCTCAAGGCATACCGCAACAAAGTGGTAAAAAGCATAGAAGTGTACGGTGAAATGCACCGCTATATACCGGTGCTGGCCAAATGGGCCGGCTTTCGCAAGATTGGTGAAAAAGTGGTGGAACATCGCCCCCGCAAATACGGCAAAACGAAATTTGGATGGGAACGCTTTGTAAACGGCTTCCTCGACCTTTCTTCCATCACCTTTGTAGGCAAGTATGGCAAACGGCCCATGCACTTCTTCGGATTGTGGGGCACCCTGTTTTTTATGATCGGCTTTGTGATTGTGCTGTACCTCCTCATAACAAAAATTATTGACCCGGAGATTGGCATCACCAACCGCCCGGCTTTTTATATCTCCCTTGCCGCCATGATCATGGGTACGCAATTGTTTACAGCAGGTTTTTTGGGCGAACTGATTTCGCGCAATGCGCCGGGCAGAAATTTTTACCTCATTGAAAAGAAAGTCGGTTTGGAATAGATTTGTAAAAGGCTGCTGAACAAAATCCACCAAAGGAATCGTTTGCATGTCTCGGAAAAAAGTCATTATCATAGGTCCCGGCTACCCGTTGCGGGGCGGACTGGCCACGTTCAACCAGCGACTGTGCAGGCAGTTCCTGGATGAAGGCTACGACTGCTGCATTTATTCTTTTTCCCTGCAATACCCTTCCCTACTGTTTCCGGGAAAAACGCAATACTCATCGGACCCGCCGCCGGAAGGTCTGGAAATCTACAGCGTGATCAATTCCATTCATCCGCTCAACTGGTGGCAGGTGGGCAATGAAATCAAAAGGATCAAACCCGATTACATCGTTGTTCGTTACTGGTTGCCTTTTATGGGCCCTGCCCTCGGTACGATTTTGCGAAGAGTGCGTAAAAACAAACACACACGGATCATCGCCATCACCGATAATATCATACCGCACGAAAAGCGGCCCGGCGACAAAGCTTTCACCCGTTACTTCCTGGGCAGTTGCGATGCCTTCATCACCATGAGTGAAAAAGTAATGCAGGACCTCCGGCAGTTTGAACAGGATAAGCCGGCGCGGCACGTGTTGCACCCCTTGTATGATAATTTTGGTGAACCGGTATCGAAAGCCGAAGCGCGCCATCAACTTGGCCTGCCGCCCAATGACCGGCTGCTGTTGTTCTTCGGCTTCATTCGCCATTACAAAGGTCTTGACCTGTTGCTGGAAGCTATAAAAATGATTCAGTCCGATCCTGCCTCACCGGTTCGTGATGTGAAGCTGCTGATAGCAGGAGAATTTTATGAAGACCCGAAACCTTATCACAAACTGATCGGGGAAAGCGGCATTGCCGGTCAACTCATCCTGCGCACCGATTTCATTCCTGATTCCGAAGTAAGATACTATCTCTGCGCGGCCGATGGCGTAATTCAACCTTACCGCAGCGCCACCCAGAGCGGTGTTACGCCCCTCGCCTATCATTTTGAGAAGCCGATGATCGTAACCAATGTGGGCAGTTTGCCGGCACTGGTGCCGCACCAGCAGGCCGGACTGGTATGCGAACCTTACCCCGCATCACTCGCTGCCGCTATCACCGAATTTTTTTCCTATGGTGAAGGTCATTTCATCCCTGCGCTAAAGCAAGAGAAGGAAAAGTATAGCTGGCATAATCTTGTGCAGGCGTTGACTACTATCTGAACCACGATGCGGAGCATAAGCGGTCAGGTATCCGCTTGTCTTCATCCTTTGCATTTGATTGGAGAACTTTAACCAATGCATCTTCGCAATCGCCCCTGCACCGGTCCCTGCTTCCCGGTTCAGATAATTTCTTAAGTTCGCACTTTACAGACAACATGATCTATCGCAGTAAAGCACCTTTACGAATAGGCCTCGCCGGTGGCGGCACTGATGTAAGCCCGTATTGCGACTTATACGGCGGCGCCATCCTCAATGCCACTATTTCGCTGTATGCCTATGCCCATATTGAACCGCTCGATGAACCGGTGATGCTGCTTCATTCCATGGACCTGGGGCAGGAAGAAAAATTACCCAAACAAGAACAACTGCCCATAACAGGTCGCCTGGATTTATTGAAAGGCGTGTACAACCGCATCCAGCGTCAATTCGGCATTCCGCAAACCGGACTGCGGCTCACCACCTACGTAGATGCGCCGGCCGGTTCGGGACTGGGCACTTCTTCTACCCTGGTGGTAGCCATTGTAGGCGCCTTTGCAGAAATGCTGCGCCTGCCGCTGGGAGAATACGATGTAGCCCAGATGGCTTATGAAATAGAAAGGCAGGAACTGAAACTTGCCGGCGGAAGGCAGGACCAGTATGCCGCCACTTTTGGCGGTGTTAACTACATGGAATTTTACGCGGCCGATAAAGTAATTGTAAACCCGCTGCGCATCAAGCAGGAATACCTGGCAGAACTGGAAAACAACCTGGTGCTGTATTATACTTCCACCAGCCGCGAATCGGCCGAGATCATCACCCGGCAAACCCGCAATGTGCTGGACAAAAAAGAAAAAAGCATCGAGGCCATGCACCAGTTGAAACACCAGTCGGTGATCATGAAAGAAGCGCTGCTGAAAGGCCGCATTCATGAGATTGGTGAAATACTCGATTTCGGTTTCCGGCAAAAAAAACAAATGGCCGAAGGCATCACCAACCCGCTGATCGAAGAGATTTACGACGCGGCCATCAAAGCCGGCGCCACCGGCGGCAAAATTTCAGGAGCAGGCGGAGGCGGATTTATGACATTCTATTGCCCGGGCATTACCAAATACGCAGTAATTGAAACCTTGAAGAAATTCGGCGGCCATGTACATCCTTACCAGTTTACGTTAAATGGATTGACGACATGGTCGATGGAATAAATTACCAGCTACTGGTTAAGCTGCAGGATTGCTGCAATCCGGAACGTATAAAATGAAATATACCAACCAGCATTTTTAAACTTATGATGGATAAAATCAAACATATCATTTCGCAATCGATAGCCGTAAAAACCCGTATACTCGAAAATGAGCAGTTGTTGGCTACGCTCCGGCAGGTGGCAACCGGCATGGTGACGGCCCTTCAAAACGGCAACCGCATCTGGTTTTGCGGCAATGGCGGCAGTGCAGCAGACGCACAGCACCTGGCCGCAGAATTTTCCGGCCGCTTCTACATCGACCGCAAGGCCCTGCCTGCCGAAGCACTGCATTGCAATACCTCTTATCTCACTGCCGTGGCCAATGATTACAGCTACGACGTCGTATATGCAAGACTGATAGAAGGTGTTGGACAGCAAGGCGATTACCTGGTAGGCCTTTCCACCTCAGGCAATTCCGGAAATATTATCAAAGCCTTTGAAGCAGCCCGTGCCAAAGGCATCATCACCGTAGGCTTTACCGGCGAAACAGGTGGAAAAATGAAGCCATTGAGCAACTATCTGATCAATGTGCCGTCTACCGACACGCCGCGGATACAGGAAAGCCATATTATGGCGGGACATATCATTTGCCAGTTGGTAGAAGAACAATACTTTTCCAAATAAGGATTATTCGCGTTGATCAACGAATGCATTATACTGGCCGGCGGACTGGGCACACGCTTACGCAGTGCCGTTCCCAACCTGCCCAAATGCATGGCGCCGGTAGCCGGAAGGCCCTTTGTTACCTGGGTGGTGGATTACCTGGTGCAGCAGGGCGTTACGCATTTTATATTTTCACTGGGCTACCGGCATGAAGACATTACGGGATATTTCTCCCGGCATTACCGGCATTTGAACATTTCCTGGTCCATCGAAGCAGAACCTTTGGGCACCGGCGGCGGCATCCGGCTGGCTTGTAGCCAGGCAACAACGGACAATGTGCTGGTGGTGAATGGCGATACTTTCTTTCGGGTGAATGTGGGAATACTCGCTGCTTTTCACGAACAGCGCCGGGCGCATTGCACGCTTTGTTTGAAACCCATGCAGCGATTTGATCGCTATGGCGTGGTGGAACTTGATGCCGACACGCAGGCAATTCAAAGCTTCCGGGAAAAACAATATTATGAGGAAGGGCTTATTAACGGTGGCGTATATGCGCTGAACATTCCGGCCTTTACCGGCGAAAACCTGCCGGAGAAATTTTCTTTTGAAAAAGATTACCTGGAAAAATTATACACTACCCGTCCGATGTATGGATTGGTACAGGACGGCTATTTCATTGACATCGGCATCCCTGAAGATTACGAAAAAGCCAACCGGGATTTCGCCAATCAATAAATGTTATATTTTATTCGACTTCCCTGGCACATCCTCCAACCATCCCATCCCCCGCTGGCGGGGGTGAACAAACACCAGGATGTGCCAATAACCGGCAGCATACTATACAAATAGTACCACCTGTACTAGCAGTACCACCTGATAAAAACAGCACCATTTATACAATCAGTACCATCCATACAATCAGTATTACCCTTACAAACAGCACCACCTATACAATCAGCACCGCTTCCTTTTTTTCCCCATATTTGTTTTTTGCATTTTGATTCTTGTTATTTGCCTTTTGTTTTGCCTATGCTCAACCTCCAACAAATTGACGCTTCCTGGACACTCTTCCTTGACCGCGATGGAGTGATCAACCATGAAAAGCCAGATGACTACGTGTACAACTACCAGGAATTTATTTTCTACGAAGGCGTGCAGCAAGCCCTGCAATCACTGGCGCAACGCTTCGGCAAAATCATCATCGTTACCAACCAGCGGGGCATCGGCCGCGGCCTAATGACTACCGCCGACCTCGAAGCCATTCACACCCATATGCTGCACGATATCCAACAGGCCGGCGGCCGTATCGATGCCATTTATTTTTGCCCGGCCGCAGACAATGACCACCCCGACCGCAAACCCAATCCCGGAATGTTCTACCGCGCCCAAAAAGACTTCCCGGTTATTGCAGCAGAAAAATCAGTCATCGTCGGCAATAACCTCAGCGATATGGAATTCGGTCGCAATGCAGGCATACACACCGTATTTGTGAAAACCACGCACCCGGACCAGGCATTGCCTCACCCCGCCATCGACGCGGCCTATGATTCCCTGCCAGATTTTGCAAAAGCTTTACAACAGGCATAAAATTTTATCACCCCTTTCACGTTCCTGTTGCTTAACAACGGCTAATTTTGCCATTTGCCGGATAAATGAATCTATGAATAACCGTTTCCGCATTTTTTTCCTGTTGGTGTTGGCCTTTTCGCAAAGCATTGCCTTTGCACAGCTCAGCGCTTCAGACCTTGAATTCCTGCAAACGAAAGAAGACAGCCTCAAGGAATATTCAAGGGCCATGGTATTCAGTGAAGACGCCGGCACCAGGTTCCGGTCCGACAGTTTTTTTGTACGCACCCTCGTTCGAGCGTTGAAAGTAAAAAACTCGTTCTACTATCCTTTCGATTCACTCAATGTGTCGCGGCTGTATGCGCCCGACAGCACCTTCCGCATCTTTACCTGGCAGTTGAAAAAAGACGAGTATGTATACCTGCAGAAAGGGGCCATCCAGATGAACACGCCCGACGGTTCACTGAAACTTTTTCCGCTGTTCGACAATTCCATGTTTACCAAAAATCCCCTGGATTCTGTACGATCACACCAGAACTGGATCGGCGCCATCTATTACCGCATTGTACAAAAGGAGCATAACGGCAAACAATATTATACCCTGCTCGGCTTTGACGATTTCAGCATCAACAGCAACAAGAAATGGATGGAAGTATTGCATTTCAACGAACGCGGGGAACCGGTGTTTGGCGGACGCTTCTTTTCGTTTAAAAACGATACCATCAAACGCCCCGACCAGTTGCGCTTTCATATTGAGTACAAAAAAGAAGCTAAAACATTTTTCAACTACGATCCCGAAAAAGACTATATTGTGTTCGACCACCTGGTATCGGAATCAGACGAACCTGAAGATAAAAGCACTTATATTCCCACCGGCGAATTTGAAGCATTTGAATGGAAAGACGGGCAATGGGTGCACATACCCAAACTTGATTTCAATTTCCGCCTGAAAGACGGAGAATTTCCCGTTGAAGCCACCATCTACGACGATGCGGGCAATGTAAACGAAGCCGCGCTGGAAGAAGCTTCGCGAAAAACGATGGAAAGAGAAAAAGCCACGCGAGAACAACGGCCACCAAAATCCAACCCACCCAAAAAGAAAAAGGACCGATAATAGCAATCCCCCGATTTCACTTTATAAAAATGAAAAAGCAAATAACCGGTTGCTCCATTAGTTATTTGCTTTTTGTTTATTACAGTTTGTCTTCTTATCAATCATTCAGCTTCAGCACTGCCAGGAATGCTTCCTGCGGCACTTCCACGTTACCGATCTGGCGCATGCGCTTCTTACCTTCTTTCTGCTTTTCCAGCAGTTTGCGCTTACGGCTGATGTCACCACCATAACATTTTGCGGTAACGTCTTTACGCAACGCACTGATGGTTTCGCGCGCAATGATCTTGGCGCCGATAGCAGCCTGGATGGCTATCTGGAATTGCTGGCGCGGCAACAGTTCTTTCAGTTTTTCGCACAGCTTGCGGCCGAAGTCCTGTGCACGGCTCCGATGGATCAGTGCGCTTAACGCGTCTACCTTGTCGCCATTCAGCAGGATATCCATTTTCACGATATCGCTCTCGCGGTAACCGATAGGATGATAATCAAACGAAGCATATCCGCGTGTCTGACTCTTCAGCTTATCGTAAAAATCAAACACTATTTCTGTGAGCGGCATTTCAAAGGTCAGCTCCACTCTTGTAGGAGTAAGATAGCTTTGATTGCTGAGAATGCCACGTTTGCCAAGGCAAAGCGTCATGATGTTGCCGATGTATTCCGGCTTGGTAATGATCTGCGCTTTGATAAAAGGTTCTTCAATCCTGTCGAGATGCGTAGGCTCGGGCATTTCGGTGGGATTGTTCACCGTTACCTTTTCCCCTTTGGTGGTGTAAGCAATAAAACTTACGTTGGGCACCGTGGTAATCACGGTCTGGTTGAATTCCCGCTCTAGCCGTTCCTGGATAATCTCCATATGCAGCATACCGAGGAAGCCGCAACGGAAACCAAAACCCAGCGCCTGCGAAGTTTCCAGTTCAAAAGTGAGGGACGCATCGTTAAGCTGCAGCTTGTCCATGCAGTCGCGCAACTCTTCAAAGTCGTCGGTATTAACGGGGAATATGCCGGCAAATACCATAGGCTTCACTTCTTCAAAACCCTGGATCATTTCGGGGTTGGGATTGCTGGCAAGGGTAATGGTATCGCCCACCTTTACTTCCTTCGCGTTCTTGATACCGGTAATGATGTACCCTACATCCCCCGTTTTTACTTCATCCCGCGGTTCGAGGTTGAGCTTTAAGATGCCTACTTCGTCGGCTTCATATTCTATATCGGTGGCAACGAATTTTACTTTGTCGCCCTTCCGGATGCTACCGTTCATGATCCGGTAATACACAATAATGCCGCGGAAAGAATTGAACACACTGTCGAAAATCAGCGCCTGCAGCGGTTTATTGGGATCGCCTTCAGGAGGCGGTATTCTCTCCACGATGGCTTTCAGAATGTCTTCCACGCCTACACCGGTACGGCCACTGGCCAGCAGTATTTCTTCGGGTTTACAGCCTATCAGGTCAATGATCTGGTCTTTCACCTCCTCAATCATGGCGCCGTCCATATCGATCTTGTTGATCACCGGGATGATCTCCAGGTCGTTGTCGATGGCCAGGTACAGGTTGGAAATGGTCTGGGCCTGTATACCCTGGGTAGCATCTACCAGTAACAGGGCGCCTTCGCAGGCAGCCAGCGCACGGCTCACTTCATAGCTGAAGTCAACGTGCCCGGGCGTATCGATCAGGTTTAACACATACTCCTGCCCATTGGTATGGCGGTAATTGATCTGTATGGCGTGACTCTTGATGGTAATACCCTTTTCACGTTCCAGGTCCATATCGTCCAGCACCTGGTCCATCATTTGTCTTTCATTGATCGTATGCGTCACCTGCAAGAGGCGGTCTGCCAGGGTACTTTTACCATGGTCAATATGGGCAATAATGCAAAAATTGCGGATATTCTTCATTCGGGCTCCGTCCTTTGAAATCGGAACGCAAAAGTAACTGATTTTGGCGGTATTGATAAAATACGCTGTTCCCACCCCGGGCCTTGAGCGGGGCCCTTTAAAATTGAGCGGAAAGCAGGAATTGTGGCGGGGCACTTAGCAATTTTATGCCGGTGAATCAATTCCTTTAGACGTTGGCTCACCGGCCCTCTTACCCAAACAATAAAAAATTTTCCCAAACTTTTAGGATCGGCTTTTATAACAAAAACAATTCATATTTCGTTTGTTCATCACTGTTATACAACTTAGTGGGTAATTTTATTGCACGCCATTTGCAATATGAATACCAACCCCTTTCTTTGCACGCAAATTTTTTAAATCCCGATCTATTTATGAAAAAAACAATTCGGATCTTAGCAACTTCCCTCTTTTTACTCACCATCACGGGTACCACATTTTCGCAAGACATGCGATTTGGTTTTCGTTTGGGTGTAACCAACAACTTCGTCACCTACACGGTTGAATAAGAAGGCTACGATGCAAAATACGAAGGCAGCAACGTTGGCTTCTATGCGGCAGGCGTAGCCAATATTCAACTGTCAGAACACTTCGCCTTGCAACCCAACCTGGTGGTGGGATTGAAAGGAGGTGGATTTGGTGCTATTTATGGCTCCATTACCAAAATCAATATAGTTGCTATTGATGTTCCCATCAATGCGCTGTACACCAGCAATGGCTTTTTTATTGGCGGCGGTCCCAACTTTTCCTATGGCCTTAGCGGCAAGCTGAAACCGAACCTGGAAGGAGAAAAGGTAGACATCTTTGACGATTCAGAAGAAGGGGCCGGCGACCTGGCTTTAAAGAGGTTCGACATCGGCGCCAACCTGCTGGTAGGATATACCCTGCCCAACGGCCTTACTTTTTCGGCACACTTTACGCCCGGCCTGGCCAATATTTATGCGCCCGATGCTGATAACGTGAAAGCCCGAACCAAAACTTTCGGTTTCTCCGTAGGCTATTTGTTCGGTGGCAAAGGGAAATAACCCTCCCCTGTCGCAGTTAAACATTTTCGTATAAACATTCAGTAAAACATGCCTGTGGCAGATCATGCTATTGCTTTCTGTCACACTTAAACGCATACATCATTTATGAAAAAGTCCATACTTGTTATTTCAGCTGTATTGGCCCTGGCTGCAACCGGTACAGCACAAAACATCAATTTTGGTATTAAAGCCGGTCTCACCCATAACACACTTAACTTCAAAATCGAGGCTGAAGAAACCGAAGCAAAGCTGGAAGGCAGCAATGCCGGCTTTTATGTGGGCGGCATCGCCAACTTTAAATTGTCTGAAAACTTTTCGCTGCAACCCAATCTGCTTTTTGTGATGAAAGGTGGTCGACTGAGCATGGACGGAGATAACAAATTGACCAGCTTTCACATAGACCTGCCCGTGAATTTCCTGTACACTGCCAACGGTTTTTTCATTGGCGCCGGTCCTAACTTCTCTTACGCACTGAGTGGAAAAGTGAAAGTAAACGACGAAGAAAGCGTCGACATCTTTGATAAGGAGGAAGCATCGTACTTTTACCTGAAAAAATTTGAATTGGGCGCCAACGTACTCATGGGATATACTTTTCCCAATGGCCTGGTGATAAGCGCCAGCTATACGCCGGGCATTGCCAATATTGCCGGCTATAAAGATGAAGATGTCGAGATGACTGCCCACAACAAATCGTTCGGCATCTCTATTGGCTATATGTTCGGCGCCAAAGGAAAATAATCTTTCACCTCATTGGCTGATTCAGGATAAGCGGACCTGGGTATACCAGGTTCGCTTTCTTTTTGGAGCGGCTGCAGCAGCGCGATGGAAGTTGCGGGTGGTGCATTTTCTCAATACTGATGAAACGCCTGCGAAACAAACTCCAGCACGGCAGGCAATGCACTGCGCCAGTAAGTCCAGGTATGGCCGCCTTCGCGAATGCGGAACTCATGCGGTATCTGCTTTTTGCGCATAGCTATATGCACGAGACTGTTGCCTTCATATAAAAAATCATCGTCGCCACAATCAATATACCAGCGTACCGCACGACGCAGCGTATCAGGCATGTTGTTAATGAGGTAGAGAATGCTCTGCTCTTTATAATAATTTTCTATCTGCTCATCGGTAACATTGTTATTGCCCTGCCGGTAACGCGCTTTGGCATCTTCCAGCGTCAATGGTCCGGTAGCCGCGCTCAGCGGACAGGCCGATGAAAACAGGTCTGGCCGGTGCAGAGCGTACAGGAAGGAACCAAAACCGCCCATCGACAATCCCGCAATGGCACGGTACCGCTTTTCACTTTTGATGCGATACTTCTTTTCAACAAAGGGCATCAGTTCCTGGAAGAAAAAATCCTCATAGCGCCATTCACCCGTTATATCATTTGAATAACCACGCCGCCCGGTATTGGCATCTGGCATAATGATTACCATCGGCGTAGCTATCCCTTCACGAATTGCTTTATCAGCTATATGCAACACTTCGCCAAATTGAATCCATCCGGTCTGATCATCGCCTGCGCCGTGCAACAGGTACAGTACCGGGTAGCTGCGTTCCGAAGTTTCATAGTCAGGTGGCAGGTATACAGCATATTTCCGTTCGCCTTTCAATATTTTGCTCGGCAGCGAAAGGTTGTCATACACTTTGCCCGTTTGTGCAAACAGCAGCACAGGCAACCAAAGGAAGGCAGGCAATAATAGCTTCGGGGCTTTTTTCTTCATAGCTTGAGGTGTTATTGAATGATGTATATCACAACTATTAAAAATAAACAGATTCGTTTGCGCATTATCGACTTTCTACAGCTTTCCCCTTAACCGCTTCTATTTGTTCCCTCTTACAAATTCCCTTCACTCACCGGACTTTCAGGCCTGGTTACCTACAAAACCCGGGTATTTATCGAATAAAAGCCATTACGCAAAATGATTTCTTCTAATATTGCGTTGTATACTCCGGAAGCTTTTTTATAAAGCTTGCTATGCTAAATGTACTGAATGCCAGCACAAAAAGTATAGCATATAGAAAAGAAACAATGGATTCATTCGTTTCATCTATTCTTTTTATTGACCATTAAACCTTGTTGCAGCATCGCTGTAATGCAACACCAGGCATTGCGTATGATGGCTGCAGCTGTAAATCCGTACTTGGGAAACCCAAGGATGATTGATCAATACCTTTGTGCTAACAGCTGATGTGCAGCACAGGTATGCAGTCGGCATCCTGAAGCATTGCATTGAATCTATGTCCCGGTTGAAAATCGTATCATGTACCCTGAATGCACTAACCCAAGGAAACTGGTGTGGAAACGCCTTCTCCTATTTGCGACTTTACTGATGCCCTGCGTGTTGTTTGCGCAAGGTGTGAGTGAAATTATTACCGACTACAATGGCTGGTGGAAAAGTTCTCACCAGAACCAGAACCCGGTTAAACCCGATAACAGTCACAATCTTCTTGCCTTCCGATACAACGGCGTCTTGTACGCTACCGGCGTAAACGATTCACTGCTTACTGCAAAAGGCGAAAACTTTGTAAGCATCGATATCAAAGCCCTGCCCGTACATGCCATTACCGGTTCCATAAACAGCAACACCAAAATCGGATTGGGAGCCATGTACGATGGGGTGGCCCATGGCCCTTCGCCCGTACGCCCGGTAAACAACCTGAACCTGTACCTCACCGACGGCATCAAGGGCCTCGACCTCGGCACCTGTGTAGCCAACCTGCCGGCCGGAGATATTTTTCTTCCCATAACCAATCTTACTGAAGAAGCGATTGGCGATGGCATTCCCGATCTGCTGATCACCCAGGTGGCTGACCCTGCCACTTCATCACTGGACCGTTATGAATTTACAGATATCAACGGCAACCGCATTGGCAATTCGGTTGAAATTGTGTTGAACAACCTGAAGGTATTGGGCCATTGGACCGCTGATTTTTATGAAGCGTCCACTAACCCCATGCAACTCACTTCGGGCTATACCCATACAGACCGCCCCATACGGTTTTGGGCAGCCGATTTCAGCGAATTTGGCATCACGCCTGCTCACCTTCCTCATATAGCCTATTTCAAGGTAAGGCTCAACGGCAACAGCGACATGGCCTTTGTGGCGTACAACCACAATACCTTTAACGTTATACAAAATCCGCTGCCGGTTACGCTTGCAAAGTTCCAGGCAAGGTATGCACAGGAAGCCGTACAACTTACCTGGCAAACCCTTACCGAACAACATACCAGCCATTTTGTAGTGGAAGCAAGTACCGATGGTGTGGAATATACTGCCATCGGCACCGTACAGGCAGCAGGCAATAGTATTGACCGCAGGTTATACCACTACACGCACCGGGAACCAGCCCCGGGTACGGTGCGGTATCGTTTGAAAATAGCAGATAGCAACGGGTCCAGCACCTACAGCGAAGTGGTCACCGTACAGGTACCGGTCACTTCCACACCGCATTGGCAGGTAATTCCCAATCCGGCCGCGGATAAAATATGGGTGCAGCAAACGCCTGGTGCTTCCAACACCATTGTACAGGTACGTTCGCTTAGTGGCGTACTGTTGATGCAACATATCATTCCGGCAGGCAACACCCGTTATGGCATAGACCTCCGCGGCCTGCCCGCAGGCACTTATTTCCTCGTTCGCCAAACAGGAACGGAACATATTACTAAGAGATTTACAAAACAATAGACGCTGTGCTATAGTCAGGCAGGAATAATACTATGGTAGTTCAATATACTATCCCCCTATTCTTTTTGCCCTTCTGCCCCGCAACAAACAGCAAACTTTCTTATTTTAGCAACCTGTCATCGTCAACTCAAATCCAACCAAATGGTAAAAAAGACGTTTCTGCTTGCTCTTTTTGTGCTTCCCTTATGCGCTGTTGCCAACATTCGCCTGCCGGCTGTGCTTTCCAGTAATATGGTGCTGCAGCAGCAATCAAAAGTAAAACTCTGGGGCTGGGCCTGGCCCGGTGAAAAAATTGTGGTAACCTGCTCCTGGAAAAACGTGGCCGATACGGTTACAGGTACCCGTGATGCCAATTTTGAACTATTTGTGCAAACGCCTGCTGCCGGTGGTCCCTATACCATCACTTTCAAGGGGCAAAACACCATTGTATTGGACAATGTACTGATCGGTGAAGTGTGGGTATGCTCCGGCCAATCCAATATGGAATGGAATTATTACAATGGTTTGCCGCAAATCAAAGAAGAACTGCCTTTTGCCCATCAGCCCAACATCCGCCTGTTTCATATTCCCAAAACTACATCCACGCATCCGCAGGACGATTGCGTTTCCCAATGGACGGTATGCGATTCCAACACCCTGAAAGCGTTCAGCGGCGTGGCTTATTTCTTCGCAAAACATTTGAATCAATCGCTCAATGTTCCCATTGGCCTCATCAATGCCAGTTGGGGCGGCACGCCCGCAGAAGTATGGGCGCCCGCCGAAGCCGTGAACAATGATGCCGCACTGAAAGCAGCGGCGGAAAAACTGCAGCCTGCCAACTGGTGGCCTTACCTGCCCGGTCGCGCGTACAATGCCATGATCGCTCCGGTAACGCAGTTTGCCATCGCCGGCGCTATCTGGTACCAGGGTGAAAGCAATACCGGTACCGCCGCTACCTACAGCCGCCTGCTCACCACCATGATCGATGCCTGGCGCGAGGCATGGAACAAAGAGTTTCCGTTTTATTATGTGCAGATTGCGCCCTACCGGTATGGCGCACCCTATATCGGCGCCTTGTTGCAGGAACAACAAACCAGGGCCATGCAACACCCCAAAACCGGCATGGTAGTGATCCACGACCTGGTAGAAGATACCAACGACATTCATCCGCGCAACAAACGCGATGTAGGCATCCGCCTCGCTAATTATGCGCTGGCTGAGACCTATGGCAAAACAGGCATCGTTTACAAAAGCCCTTTTTACAAGGGCATGGAGATAGCCAAAGGGAAAATTACCATCGAGTTTGACAACGCCCCCAACGGCCTGACGGTAAACGGCAAAACCATTACACAGCTATTGATTGCCGGCAGCGACCAGGTATTCTACCCCGCGCAGGCCAGTATAGAAAAGAATAAACTGGTAGTATGGAGCAAACAGGTGAAAGATCCGGTAGCCGTACGATATGCTTTTGGCAATACCGCCATCGGAAACCTGTTCAGCAAAGAAGGATTGCCGGTAGCACCGTTCAGAACAGACGATTGGGAGTAAAGTAAAGTACTGGTTGTTAATAAATTCTTCCGCCGCTTTCCGCCGTATCAATCAACCGTTGCGTAAGCGTTTCATCAAATACATGTTCCTTGCTGGCAAGCACCTGGCGCAGCAGGTCGTGGATGGTGATCACGCCTTTGAAATCGTCGCCATTGCAGGCAAGCAGGTACCGGCGACTGTGTTGGGTCATGAGGTTCATGCAATGTTCCAGCGTGTCGTCCATGGAAACCCTGGGCACATCAGTACCCATCACTTCCTGCACGGTAGTGGTTTCGCTGGAGCGGCCTTTTAATATGACGTTCCTGCTATAATCTCTTTCTGAAAAAATTCCTTTGAACTGGTCCCCGTCCATCACCACCACATAACTCAGGTTCACTTCGCTCATTTTACGCAACGCATCAATTACCAGGGTGTCGGGTTTTACAATGTTAACGTGCTTCGGCTTTACGGCTAGTACATCTTTTACAGTTCGCATAGCGCTTCTCCTTTGGTTTTTATTTTAAATATCGTAATTATTTGCAATTAATTACATCAAAACAGTTGCCGGTTATTGCAGGAAAGTACAGGACGGAAGATCGTCCAAACACTCCATGAAATACCCTCATGCGGTGTCTTGCAGGCAAATGAATAGGAAAACCCTTACTTTCGCATCAAATACCAGTAAACATGGATCTTGCTGCTCTTTTTCAACAGGCTGTTGCAGATAGTAAAACCTTGTCCGATCGTCCCAGCAACGACACCCTGCTGCAATTGTATTCACTCTATAAACAAGCCACCGAAGGCGATATCAATATCGATCCGCCTGCCAATCCCTTCGACTTTGTATCAAAAGCCAAATATGAAGCATGGGCCGGGCTGAAAGGTAAGCCGAAAGAAACCGCCATGCAGGAATATATTGAGCTGGTGGGGAAACTGAAGAACTAACTACTGCAGTACCCATCAGCGTTCTTTTTGTATCATTGCCAGGATCTGCCGGTAAGCTGCCGTTATACAGCCTCCCGATGCGATCTTTTCCGCAAGCTGGCGCGTATTGCGCTGCATTTCCAGGTACGACGATGGCGAAACGGCCGCAATTTTTTCTTCTATTTCAAACAAATTGCCGATGGTGATCCCGATATTGTATTGGCGAATCAGCGAAGCAGCACCGCATTGGTCCCACACCAAAATGGGCAGGCCGCACAGTATGTACAACGATAATTTGTGGTGACTGATATACCGCATGTAAGGCCCTGTGCTGCCTGACACACTATCCACTTCCTCCCCATCCCATATCAAACCATACGAAGCTTTGATGTGGGCCGGCAATTGATAAGGTTCAAATATGCCTTTGTATTGAACGCGCTCCGATTGTTGCATTTTGTCTGGATATGGTCCGCCATATACCTGGAAGCTAATGTTCCTGCATCGTTCCGTTACCTCATGCAGTTTTTCCAGGAACCCGCTTTCTGCCAGGTTGCCGGCAAAAATGATGTCATTGCCCTGCGCAGCTTGTACCGGTGGTATCGGGGCCAGGTAGTCAAAAAACTCCAGCTGCACGGAAGGTTTACCCGGCACATATTCATTGAGCCACTGCTGCATGGCGCTGTTGTGTACAATGAAATAATGAAACCGCCGGAACAATTGTATTTCGTACTGCAACACCTGCGGTTGATTAAGTTTGTACCCATTGATATCGGTAAGAATACATACCAACCGGACGCTTTTGTGAAACAAGTGCAGCAACCTTAGCAGCAACTTCGTCATGCCCGAGTAATACGGATACTGAAAAAATACAACAGCGCCCTTCGGTAGTGTGAACAGGGTTTTGAGCAGAAAACAAAACCGGATGATTTTAGCCTTCAGCGTAAATTCAAAATGGCAGGGAAAAAAGATAGCAGCCACGCCATGCTGCAACAGCATTTTTTCCAGGTCTACATTGCCGATGCTTCCGTTGAAAACTTTTTCGAGCAGGTATTCCTGTATGAAATATGTCTTTCGATTGACACCCATGATTTTTTCCTCGCGAATGAAATTAGGAATTCTTACCGGACCTTCCCCATCTCGTTCTCAGTGCTGCAAATAAAATGTTGCGCATCACAAAAAACTGCATAGCCCCATACAGTACAGCACCCGTAAGCGCACCTGCTATCAAGGCCACAAACGGATTGGTTGCAACGGCTATGTACCATACTACCGGCACAAATACGATGGTGCTGATACCTGCCTGCCAAAAAGCCTTTGCATCAAACAAGGGCAAATGGCCGGCAGTGCTCCGGCAGGCCCGGAAATTCGCTGCCAGCAATACCATTTCCGATAATAACAGAGCCAGGCAATTGCCGGTATCTGCATAATGACGACACAGGAAAACAGCAAGCACTACAAACACCATACTGCTCAACAGCAGGTTCAACAGGTATAGTCTTTCATTATTCTGCGCAATTAATACCTGGTTGCCGAGAAAAAGATTGTAAGAGCGCAACAAGGGAAAAAACGCCAGCAGGCGCAGGTCTTCAATGGCCTCCACAAATTGTGTCCCCAGGAACACCCTGATCAACGGGTCTGCCAGTAAAAACAGACCTGCTGCCACCGGTACCGCAAAGAACGCCAGCAACCGAAAATTGTTCATCACCACCTGCTGCAATGCCTGCGATTCGTTTTCTTTATGCAAATGCACAATGCGCGGAAAAAATACCAGCAGTGAATCCGTAAGCAATGTGCCGAATGTGCGCGCAATTTTTATGGAATACGCATAGTATGCAACCGCCACGGCAGAACTGATGATGCCAAGTAACACCGTATCGAGAAAAAGCGTGATATCGTAAGTAAGATTGAGAAAATAAATCAGGGAAGTCTTGCGGATATGCTGTTTCCAGTTACTCCCTTTTAACCGGATAGATTCTTCCTTAAACAATACATACACGTTCCAGATCATGTTCAGCATGCCGGGCACCACAATGATACCGTAGTAGCGGGAATAATCCTGTTTGCCGGTAACAAGCACAAAAATGGCAAGCAGTCCCAGCAACCGCGTCGCCAGTGAGCGCAGCGTAATGTATTTGAACCGCTCCATTCCCCGGAAATACCATTCGCACTGGAAGAAATTAACCAGCAGGAAAGATAATGAGAACCACAGCAACCGCTCGTCCTGCACCTTGTGCCATAGCAAATACACCGAAACCAGGTACAACACCAGTGTAATGCACGACGATATTATGTGCAAGGTCAGCAGTTCCGACACCAGCCTGCTCCTCGCCGCACCATCATTTCTCAACCGTGCCACTTCGCGCATGCCATACACAGCTATGCCAAATTCCGCAATGGAAACAAAATACCAGGAAAAGGAATCGATAAAGCTTACTTTGCCTATGCCCTCCGGGTCCAGTACGCGGGAGATATAGGGAATGGAAATCAACGGCAGCAACACCTGGCTGGCTGAGAGAACAAAGTTGTATGCCAGGTTTTTTCGGATGCTCGCCACCAGGGTTAGTTTTTATTGGAATAACGGTGTTAATACAAACATAAGTATATTTACCCATTCACGGGGACCATGTTGTTTACTTATGCAGATCGGAATTTTTGAATCGGAACATTTTGAAGTGGCCGCCACGGTCATTAAATTGTTCGACAATGGCAATAACAACATCACCGTTTTCACTTTTCCCCGCCCCCACCAGCAATTGAAGCACCTGCTCAGCAAAAATTATCACCGTTACCAATGGATTGTGCAAGATGAACAGGAGTCGAAGTACGGGTTTATACGCCGCATGTACAATGAATGCCGCAGGCGCAATATTCAACTGTTATACCTCAGCACCGTTTCTGATAACCACTTGCTCTACGCCTGGCTTGTTCGCTCCCTGCCGCATGTACGCGTGGTGCTTACCCTGCACGATATCAACAGTCATTTCCGTTTTCAACCCGCATTCAGCTTGCGGAGGTTGGTAAGGTATATCGGGAAAAGAGCGTTGGTGCGTTCGGTGAAGGAATTCAATGTGATTTCGGAAACCATGGTCACTTACCTGCAGGGGCGTCTTGGCCAAAAATATCCAATCTACACCTTACCCGGCGCTGTATATGAAGGCACACACCATCCGGTTCCCTCACCAGCAAAAACGGGAAAGATAAACATTGTAGTTCCCGGAACAGTTGATGTAAGAAGGCGTGATTATAACACCGTATTTCAATTACTGCAGGCTTGTCGGCAGCAGGCCTTACCGGTTACGGTTACCTTGCCGGGCGGTTATTATGGAAGAGAAGGAAAGGAGATCATCAATCAATGCAAAGCCTGGGCGCAGCAACATGACAATCTGCGTTTCTTTGAAACAAACCTTGTAGACCAGCCACTGTTTGACCAATGTATGCAGGAAAGCCATGTGGTGTTGCTGCCTACCCGCATTGAAACCATTGTGTCCGACGGCGTAAAGGAAACCTATGGGGTGAGCATTTCGTCCGGGACCATTTTTGACGTAATCAGGCATGCCAAACCTTTTATCGTTCCCGCTGCCCTTCATATTCCGGGCAATTTGCAGTCAAGCGCCTTCCGGTACCATGATCCTGCGGCCATCATTGCATTTCTCCAACGGCTATTTTCGCAGGAAGATTACTACGCCGATCTGTGCCGGCAAGCCGTATTCAATGCAGCAGCATACACTATCGAAAAAATCAGGCAACAGCATCCCGCCCTTTTGGGCTGAAATGAAAGCTGCGCTTACCGTATGCGCGCCTCTATGGTTGCATCCAGCCTGGATAACTCTACCGGGGAAAAATGCAATTCCATTTTCCTGAATACAACTTCTTCTTCAAAGGATGTATGCTGCTCTACCAGGTGGATGAATGCCCGGTACAGGTAATAGCCGTCATCATGCAAAGGAATGCGCTCTGCCAGCAACCGGATGGTATTGTGCTCGCGCACCAGCACATTGATGAACTCATTATTGAAATGATGTTTGGCCAGGAACGGTATGAGCACCGTTTCTTCCGCTTCCACATGTTTTTTCAGATTGGAATTCCAGAAGTTCATGATTTCCCGCCGGATCAGCTCCTTGTCCCCGTTTTTCCGGATCGTATGCATAATCTGTCCGCACTTTTGCCGGTCAACGCTGTGCTGCCGGCTCAATTCACGCAATGCGCTCTTTCCCTCCATAATGCACTACTTTTCCCTTGATAATTCAAGAATTAATCCATATCGGTTAGCGCAGGAAAAATTTGGCCCTGCGTTAACAGTTGCCCGGGCGTGCCAGGCGGGCGTTTGCGCGTTATTCCCAAAATTTTATGGGGTAATGCATACAGTTCCAATCAGTTTCTTCGCCCAGTGCTGCCCCGATCGCTTCCAGCTCTTTTTGTGTCAATACGGCCTCAGCACGGGGAAAGTAGGTACGTTCTTCAAAACGGATATGCTTTTCCAATAATCCGGCAAACGCCGACAGTGTTTCCCTGTCGAAATTGCTGCTTTCGAATTTTTCCACCAGCGCCCGGATGGTCTTGTGTTCATCGAGGAGTTGTGCCGTAAGGGCGGGTTCCAAAGCGGTATGTTGCAAGGCGGGAATCAATACTTCTTCTTCCAGGGCAAAATGCGCGCGGATATCTCTGTTCCAGACGTGGAGAATAAAATCCGCTATCACCTGCTTATCGGCCTCTTTCTTCAGGCCCTTGTTTACGAGCAGGGCTGCCAGCAGTCCGTTGTGATGCTGCCTCGACAATGGCTGTAAATGCTCGTTTCGTTTCATGTTGCAGCAGCTTTTCCAGTGCTATCCCACCCCGGCAATGGCTATAAGACCTTGTTTCGTTTCATAGCAGGCGAAGAGCTATTGCCGGCAAAAACAGAAACCCGGCATATCCCGCGGAATGCCGGATTTCAAAACGCTTTTGATTGTTTTATTGAAGGCTTTTGATAATCGTCACAAACTCTTCAGCATTCAGCGAAGCGCCTCCCACCAGGCCGCCATCCACATCAGGACAGGCAAATAATTCTGCTGCATTGTTACCCTTAACGCTGCCGCCGTAAAGAATGGATACCGCATCAGCCGTAGCAGCGCCATACCTGGCCGCCAGCACACTGCGCAGGTGCGCATGCATTTCCTGTGCCTGCCGGGAGCTGGCTGTTTTGCCCGTGCCAATGGCCCAGATGGGTTCATAAGCTATGATGATGCGTTGCAGTTCCTGTTCGTTCAGGTGAAACAACGACTCACGCAATTGCGTCTCCACATAACCGTTTTGTGTACCCGCTTCTCTTATTTGCAGCGGCTCACCACAACAGAAAATGGGCGTGATATCATGTTGCAGGCAAAGATTGATTTTCTCCGCCAACTGCTGATTGGTTTCATTAAAATATTCACGACGTTCACTATGGCCCAGTATGCAATACTGTATACCGATCGACTGCAACATTTCGGCCGATACTTCACCGGTAAAGGCGCCTGATTTCTTGTGATAACAATTCTGTGCGGCTACCGCATAGTTGGCTTTGCCGGCCACTTCATTGCTGGCCGTAATGAGATAGGGAAACGGCACTGCAAAGATCACCTGCTGGTGAGCAGCGGGCGTAACGCCGGCATTCAGGATATCGCTTAATAATTTTTTTCCCTGCTGTAAGGTGCAATTCATCTTCCAGTTGGCGGCAGCTATCTGTTTTCGCATGTCAATGGTGATTTTTCGTTGGTTTAATCCGGGTTTGAATAAAAATCAAAAAGCAAAGAAAATACAATTTACCATTTGAACGATGTTGTTCAGTTCTTTTTGGATGAGGTCCTGTTCTTTTTATGACAGATTAATCATTTACACAGCCGTTTCCTCAAATATATTGCGCAACCGTGTTACTTCTGCTTCGCTCAGTTCCCTGTTCTTGAATTTTTTCCAGTTGGCAATGTCCTGTATCGCTTTGTCAAATTCATACCGGGTGGAGGTGTCGTTGCCCCAGCTGAAATCAGGAATGTATTTCGGAGGCGCGCCGGCTCCCACTACATTGGCGCAAACCCCTACCACAGTGCCGGTATTGAAAGATGTATTGATGGCGCAACGCGAGTAATCCCCCATCAGCAATCCGCATTTCATGCCTGCCCGCACATAATCCTGCGCCGGCTGGTGCCATACGCGCACTTCGCTGGCATTGTTCTTCAGGTTGGAATTGGAGGTACCGGCGCCGAGATTGCACCATTCACCTAATACCGAATCGCCCAGGTATCCGTCATGGGCCTTGTTGGTATAACCGAAAAGCACAGAGTTTTTGATTTCCCCTCCCACCACGCAATAAGGCCCGATAGTGGTGGCTCCATAGATGCGTGTGCCCATTTTTACCACAGCGCCTTCGCACAGGGCAAAGGGTCCCCGGATCAACGAGCCTTCCATGATTGCTGCGTCTTTGCCGATATAGATGGGCCCATCGCTGGCATTGAGTATACAGTGCTGTAATCGCGCGCCGGGTTCAATGAAAATATTGTTAGGTTGAATAGCGGTAACCGATTCGGGAATGGCGGCGGAAAAACGGCCACGCGTCACCAGGCGAAAGTCTTCCTGAATGGCCCAGGCGTTCCATTGAAAGATGTGCCAGGGATATTGCAGAATTTTTACCGTATCATAATCGGGGTCCGGGTTAAGGTTGCTGCTGGATGAAGAAGCCAGCGATTCCACAAACTGTCGTGAGGGAAGAATATTGGCGGCAAATACGATCGCATTGTCTTCCGGCACCTCTTCGTCATCATTTACCACAATCACTTCCTTCCGCAAGAGTCCCTGCCATTTTTCGCGTATGGTGAGTATGCCAATGCGGATATCCGCCACAGAACGAGTCCGTGAAAACGGATACAACTGATGGCGTATTTCCTTGTCGGTAAGGTATACTGGTTTCATAACTGCTAACGTGCCGGGTTAGAGATCAGGATAACTTTACTGCATTAGCGGAAAAAGCGCTGTTACGATGTTGCTGCTTGTAATGCAGTCAATCGCTGTCATGACCGCCGGCAACCGGCTGCAAGATGATAATTTTTTACTGTTACCGCTGCGTTTGGATACAATAAATGTGCTTATCCGGATCGGATTTAAAATCCTGTGCCACCTAAAAAAAATCCCCTTCCCGAGAACGGGAAAGGGAAAGTATAGCCATGAAAAACAAAAATGTTCGTACTGAAATTAAGCTTTTATTTCTTTTTTTCGTAACGTTTCTTGAATTTATCTATTCTACCGGCCGTATCTACCAGCACTTTCTGACCGGTAAAGAAGGGATGGGAGGTGTTGGAAATCTCCAGTTTTATCAACGGGTATTCATTCCCATCTTCCCATTTTACTGTTTCCTTGGTGGGTGCAGTGGAACGGCTGAGAAAACTGTAGCCATTACTCATGTCCTTAAATACTACGAACCGGTAATTCTCGGGATGAAGCCCCTTTTTCATAACTGATTGATTTTGATACACTTAACCTGGTATATAGAAATAACAGGCCTTTTGATTCACAATTTATTTACAGAAGGCGCAAAATTAGCTTTACGGCAGCTTATGTCCAAATAAATTTGCGGCAACTCCGGACCACCCCCATCCATGCAATTTTGAAACGGGTGTAATATCGCTTGCGCCCCCACCAGCGGGGATGGCCTGCCTTACGATCTCATATTTTCAAACTGCAAGGGAATGCCCAGAGAAGCTTCCCGGCACATTCGGATCACCGCCTGCAGATCGTCAATCTTCTTACCGGTTACCCGCACCATATCGTCCATGATCTGCGCCTGTACCTTTAATCCGGAATCCTTAACTAATTTGACGACCTTTTTCGCATCTTCCTGCTTCAAACCATTGCGCACGATCACTTCTTTTTTCACCACTTTGCCGCTCTGGTAAGCCTCTTTTGAAAAATCGAACGCTTCCGGGGATATCCCCTGCTTGTTGGCCCGGCTGATCAGCACGTCGATGATCTGGCGCATTTTCATATCGTCCTCGGCCTCAATGTTGATTTTGAATTCCTTCTTGTTCAGGTCGATCACCACATGCGAATTCTTGAAATCAAACCGGTTGGTAATTTCCTTGGTGGTAACATTCACGGCGTTGTCCAGCAACTGGCCGTCTACTTTGCTTACAATGTCGAACGATGGCATACTGTCAATTTGCGCAAAGCTATCAAATTAGAGAAGAAATCCGCACCTGCGCCCCTTCGCCCCGTTTTTCCGGCTATACTAAATAAAAAAGGCCCATAGAAATGGGCCTCGCTAACCAAAACTAACTGCTTATGAGAAAAACTATATGACTGCTGTTTACTGCTTTCTTTTAATTCATGTACGTTATACTACATCCAACCAGGTACATCAACACCAGCGCTATGAGAACTGCCTTTTTCATGATTCGTCTTTTTATTCTTCGTTTCTGTCGTTGTACATATATATGACTCTTTTTTTGGCAAAAGGTTTTGTCCGGTACTGTTAAAATTTTTTAAACATCCCCCGGGCGCCGTTTTTTGCCCGTTTTTAAAAGAGCGTTCTGTCTATACCTATCGAAAATGTGTGCCAGAATGGGAAACCGGCACCTGCAATATTGTTAAAAAGACATCTACGTGTAGATGACGGTTACAACTACCCAGGCGTTGCATGCCTTATCAATTAATTGCCTTCGCGCACACGGTTCAGTTCATCCACCACATTGCGCTTACGGGGACTATCATTCTTTATCGGTTTTCCAAAACGGTAGGTAAAGGTGATATTGGCCACACGGGTATCGAAGCGATTGGTAAACTTTGCTTCCGTTGCCTCAAAATTGATATGCGCCCTGATCTGGTGCGAATAGAACATATCACGCACATTCAGTTTAACGGTCCCCTTTCCTTTCAGTACCTGCTTTGCTATCCCGGCAGTAGCCTGTCCAATCTCCCCGATCTGCATCTGCCCTTCCACGCCTTTGGTACGGAACCAGCCTCCTAATTCACCGCTCCATCCCTTGCCAAATTTGAACTGGTTGGTAATATTGATCATCAACACGCCTTGCGAAACGTCAATCTGGTCACCATACAACAAGCCCGTGAAGCGTGAGTAACTGAAGTTGGTAAAAATCATACTGCTCAGCCAATTGCCCACAGGTACCTGCGCACTTACCGCCACACCCGCATTCTCGAACTTTCCAATATTGCCCTGGCGCACAATGGTAGCATAACCTTTTTCGCCATTTGACAATTCCTCCTGGTCGAAGGTTTCCGTAAAAAAGTCGGTAGTGCGGCTGTAATTCAGCGTAGTGGTCAGGAATCCCTTGTAAGTATGCGTCAACTCTAAGTTGTTGGTGTACTGCGGCTGCAGAAAAGGATTACCGGCGGCATAGGTATACTTGTCAAGGAAAAACAAAAACGGGTTCAGGTTCCTGTACGCCGGGCGGTCGATACGGCGGCCCAGGCTCACATTGAACTGGTGCTCCTTGTGCGGCTTCCAGGTAACATACAAGGTGGGAAACAAACTGCCGTACGATTTGTTGAAGGAAGAATCCGTTTTGGTGGGATTGCCATACTGGTATCCTTCATAGCTCGTGTTTTCGTAGCGCAAACCGGCCTGCAGTTCCCATTTATCAGACAATTGCTGGTGCAGGTTTAAGTAGAACGCGTGGACATTTTCCTTGTAATCGAAATAAAATGTTTTGCGATAATCCGGCGTCCAGTTGCCGGTCCATTCAAAATATTTCGCTTTGTTTTCAGTTTTTACAAATCCCGATTTCCATCCCATTTCCAGTTTGCCTTTGCTGCTTAACGGGTGCGTGTAATCTGCCTTCACAGAATAGATCTCAATTTTTCCGGGCAGATCACCCTGCAGCGGTTCGTCATATTTCTTTACCCACTGCGGCGTGAACGTTTCGTTGGTAAAATGCTGGAAGTTGGTTGAATTATAAACAATGTAATCGAGGTTGGTATTGATTTCACGGCCCGTTGAATCAAAGCGGTGCTGCAAGTAAAGATTTACCTGCCCATTTTTCCAGGTATTTTTTTCCGAATAGGTAGCATATACAATGGAGTCAGTGATATTGGCAGGGCTTTTCAGGTAACTGGTATTTTCACCGTTCTCATTGCTCCGGTTATAAAATCCACCCAGCGTTATTCCTAATGTAGTTTTGCTGGAGAGATAATAATCCATTCCCAGTTTCAGGTTGTTGGAGTACCGGGTGAATCGGTTAAAGGAATTTTGTTCAAAAATGGCATTGGTGCTGCCATCTTCATTTTTGTACCGGCGGAAAATATCCAGCTCCTGGAAATCGATGTTATAACCAAAACTGTAAGTGCTGAACAGGTTCACTTTACCGTTGCGGTAGTTGAGACTGATGCTCTCATTGGTCTTGGGATAAATGCCCTGCGAATAACCGGCGCTCACGTTGCCGTTGAATCCCTTCTGTTTGTTCTTTTTTGTTTTGATATTGATGATGCCAGAATTGCCGGCAGCATCATATCTGGCGGGCGGGTTGGTCATGATCTCAATCTCTTCCAGTTGCGAAGCCTGCATGCCTTTGAGCATATTGGCCAGTTCGGCGCCGCTCAGGTAGGCAGGTCTGCCGTCGAGCATTACCATTACGCCCTGCTTTCCTTTAAGGCTGATGTTGCCATCTTTGTCCACCATTACGCCCGGCGCTTTTTCCAATACTTCCAGCGCGTTGGCGCCTGCATTGCTTACAAAAGCATCTACGTTCAGCACCATGCGGTCCGCCTTTTGTACGATCATCTTTTTGGTAGCCGCCACGGTAACGGCTTTCAAATCCTGTGCAGTGGCAGTCAACACCACCGGCTCTTCTATTTTGTATAACACTCCTTCCTGCAGTAAGAACGGCGCACTGTACAGGGGTTCATACCCTACTGCTGTATACTTAAGGAGATATTGGGCAGCAGGAATATTTTCAAATGCAAACGATCCGCGCTCATTACTAACCGTTAGTTTTACCATTATGGAATCGCTTGCCTTCAGCAAGGCTATAGTAGCGGCAGCAAGTGGTTTCTTTTCGTGTGTAAATATTGTTCCGGAAATGCCGGCATTGGATTGCGCTTTGGCCATTGTACACATCATCCAGGCTGTAGTCAGTATCAGTATATGTTTCTTCATGTTCATGTTTCTTATGCAGGTGGTACGATTGTGTTACTGATTTGTTACAGGGGCTAAAAAAAATTGCAATGCTTACTTGTTGCTTAAAATACGTAGCGCTACCGGGCGACATGTTAGGCTGAAAAAAAGTACAGCGCTTGTATTGTTGGAAAAAAGGGACCGCAATTCCTTGGTGGTTTCATCACGGAACTTGCGCGTGATGTCCATTTCGCTAAACGCCTTGCTCGCATCGTGACTGAAACTGGAAAACACATTGATCCTGTTGTTCCGGTAGTTGAAATTGGCAGATTGGTTGAATTTGAAATAGTAGCCCTGTCCATAACTGATCGTGTAGGAACCGTTGTATCCGAATTGTTTGTTCTTTTTGGTTTTAATATTGATCACGCCTGAATTACCGGACGCATCAAACCGCGCAGGTGGGTTGGTCATGATCTCTATCTGGTCCAGTTGCGATGCCGGCATACTGCGCAGCAGGTTGGCCAGGTCGGCGGCGCCCAGGTAGGTGGGCCGGCCATCCATCATCACAATAACGCCCTGTTTCCCTTTCAGGCTGATATTGCCATCCCGGTCAACCTGTACGCCGGGAGAATTTTCCAATACATCCATTGCGGTAGCGCCTGCATTGGTAATGGCAGCTTCCACATTCACTACCATGCGGTCTATTTTATGTTCAACCGGCGGCCGTGTAGCCGTAACCGTTACAATACCCAACTCTTTTGATAGTGGTTGGAGTTGGAAGGGACCGGCAAGGTAGGTAGCTCCGGGAGCCAGCTCAAAAGGACCGGCATACTGTTGTTGGTATCCCACCGCCGATAGCAACAGTAAATATTTACCGGGCGGTATCCGGGTGCATTCAAAGGCGCCTTCACTGCCGGTTACCACGGATTTTATAGCAACTGAATCGCTGGCCCGCAATACCGATACCGTGGCTGGACCGAGTGCGGCCTGGTTGGCGGCGGTTACTTTACCGGTAATCTTCCCTGCTGTTTGGGCCCGTGCATTCATGCACAACAGGGTAGCCAGGATAATCATCACAAGCGTAGTGAATGGCGCCATTTTGAATATTATTTATAATTAAATACTTTGTTTTGGCAATTACAATTCAAAAATAGGTACTATGTTTTGCAAGGTACATTGTTTTGTGTTGGGTGGCAGCTATTGCTGATGACTGGGTGAAGGAGTCAGGCGAAAATGCCTTTAACCGGTCCTGGAATGCTATAGTTTCATTGATAGGGATACGACTATGGCGGGCATTTCCGGGTTACAAAAAACCCCGGCGGAAGTGCTGAGCGGAAAAAATCTGGGGGTAAATGGATGAATGCCGGGCCAGAGGTGGTGGTTGGAGAAGACGCAGTATGGACGTTGAAAGAATAGTGGTTTTCAATAATTTATAAGTAGGAGCAAGAAGATAAATGGATGGATGCTGTACAATGTCTGGTGTTGAAGCGGACGCCACTTATTTCACCGCCGCCTTCCGCCTAAGCCACCAATACAACACTACCCCACCCACAATCAGCCCCGCGCTAATCAATTCCGCCTGCGTAGGATGAAACCCAAAAATGGAATACGTCGTATTCACGCGGATCTTTTCAATGAAGAAACGCTCAAAGCCATTGACCATCAGGTATACCGCAAACAGCGTAGCCGGCACCTTCATTTTCTTCCGAATACTCCATAGCAAACCAAACAACAGCAGTCCTGCTATGGTTTCATAAAAAGGCGTTGGGAAAACGGGAATCGGCAACTGACTGCAATACCGACTTTCTGTACAACCTGCAATGGGCACCCCTTCATTGATCACATTGTGCGGATAGTGATAGGCCACTATCCACCTGGGCAACCAACCGGGCGCTTTGATGCTTTTGTGCTGTACTTCGGAAAGACTGTCTACATGCAATGACGAAAGATAATAGCTGCTGTTTTGCTGCAGGGTCGACTGAAAAGTAGCCGGATCTGCCAATTGCACGGTTGATTCCGGCGTGGTTACATAAGCACTGTTGAGAATGCCCCAGTCGCCATCACCTGCTACCTGGCAACCAATTCTGCCGATAGCATACGCCAGCATCAGGCCGGGCGCAGCGGCATCGGCCAGGTGCCTGAACCCGATATGGTGTTTGCGTGCATACCACCACAGCGCCAATGTAGCGCAGATAAGGCCGCCATAGAATGTAAGACCAGAGAAAGACAGCAATGATTCAACAGGACTGGCAATAAATTCGTCCCAATTCTCCAGATTATGGAAAATCTTGGCGCCGAGGAATCCAAAGAGCGCCGCATAAATCACAAAATCCCCTACTCTGTCGTGCGGCCATATCCTGATGATGCGTTCTTCGGGTTTGGCGAGCTTTTGTTTGTTTTTCTCCATCCATTTCCAACCGGCCAGCACCAGCCCCAGGATCACCCCCATGGGCCAGTTGCCTTCAGCAGAGAAAATAAACTCCTGCGGATCGCTGGCAAGCGGACTGGAAGACAGGAACAGCCCGATTATTTTAAAGCCGAGCAGAAAGCCCAGTATGAAATTCACCAGCAATTCTCCCATGCTAGCGGGCTGCCCCACTACAATCTTTACTTCTTCGGCATGCAGCAAACCGGCACGCTGTTTTCTTTTCAACTCTTTGGTCAAAATCCAGGCGGCGGCCAGAAACGCCAATGCCACAAAAAAGCCGAATGAATTGATCATTTTCAGCCGCGGCCACTCGAGGCCGAACAAATCTTTGAAAACGTAGTATAGGTTGGGATACATGTGCTTAAAGCTGCAATGATAAGGAGAATAATGGGAAAAAGAACAATTAGCTCACGAGCTAATATACTGAGGAGGTAGCGAACAGGCCAAACAGGCAATTGATTCAAAAATTAGTTAATGTGAACGAGCAGGAATGTTGCTGAAAAAATTTCCAGTGAAAGGCATGCAGCAAAGTAAAGGGAGACAGTAAAAAACCCTCCCAGGAATGAGAGGGTCATCACTATGAACAAAGCTGATTATTAAGTCAGCAATATGTTAACTGCAAAAAATTTACTTAGCAATAGTGTTCAAAGGCGGCCATCAGGTTGTGGGCAATCATTTGCGCCGGCCGTCCTTCAATCATGTGGCGTTCAATAAAGTGCACCAGCTGACCATCCTTGAACAACGCAATGGAAGGCGAAGAAGGAGGATAGGGCAACAGGTGTTCACGCAAACGCTTCACGGCATCTATATCATAACCTGCAAATACAGTGCACAGGTGATCAGGTTTACGGGAGCCATTGGCTACCGCCATCAACACGCCCGGGCGTGCCGATCCTGCCGAACAACCACATACCGAATTAATCACCACCAGTGTAGTGCCCGGCTGCTTTAATTGAGCGTCTACCGCCTCAGGGGTCAACAATTCTGTGAACCCATTTTCGGTGAGCTCTTCTTTCATTGGTAATACTATTTCCTGTGGATACATTGACTTTTTTTTAAAAACAACGCAAAACTATACAAAAAGTTGACTCCATGAGGATTTATGATTTCAGCAATTTTGACAGACAAAATTAAATCGAACTGCAAATATGTCGCACAGCAACGTGTTTTTACATACAAAAAGTCCGAAAAATAGCAATGGAACGCCGTTTGAGATTTTTCCACATGAAACACTCAGTTATTCACAATTCAAAAAAATCAGATACAATGACACTCGTAAGATTCAACAAACCTGCTTTACCCCTTGGTTTTGACAGTTTTGACGGCCTGTTCCAGGAATTTTTCAATGATTTTCCATCCTTCAAACCGTTGCAGGTACCCCCGGTGAATGTGCTGGAGACACCCACGGCCTATCAGCTGGAAGTAATTGCACCGGGACTGAAGAAGGAAGACCTGTCTGTGCAGGTAGACAATGGCCTGTTGACCATTGCCTGGGAAAAGAAAGAAGAAAAAAATGAGCACGAAGGCGGCAAGGTATTGCGCCGGGAATTTCGCCAGCAGTCCTTCAAACGCACCTTCAGTGTAGATGATTCCGTGGATACCGACAAGATCGATGCAAAATATGAAAACGGTGTGTTGAAGATCGTGCTGCCGAAAAATGCCGCTGCTCCGGCCAAAAGGCTGATTTCGGTGCAGTAAGGTCTGAGGGGAAGCACAATAAAACCCATAATAAATTGTAAAATTTTTATTTCTAAGCAGTTGGTTTTGGTTAACTACCCGTCCTGGTATCGACCCGGGATGGGTTTTTTTATTCTTTTGTGTTAATTTCGGCTTTCGTTTCAACCATGAGAGAACCTAGATTCTGTATCCGGCAAACCACATTGCTGACCGTATTGGCCATTATCGTTTCTACAGCATCCCTTCATGCCCAGGAACGAACGGGATATGATACGCTTCCGATGCCCGAAGAAATCATCTCCCCGGCCGACAGCGCGGAGGCCCCGCTCCGGATCAAAAACCTCAATCCGTACTTCACGTTGCACGTGGATTCTACCCTGGTGTATAACCTGGAGATCAATAAAGACCCCTCAAAATATTACTGGTACCTGCGCAATTCACCGGTAGGACTGCGCATCAACAAAGACAATGGGCAGCTCACCTTCAAGGCCGATAAATCGCTGTTCCTTTCCGGCAAACTGAAATTCGACAATGAATACCGCGTGAGCATCGGCGTCCAAAACCTGGAAGACCCGATGCAGCGCGTTGACACCTTTTTCTCCATTCTTTTTTACAACACCGATATCATCCCGTCGCGGGTCAAGCCAACGGTCAATTCGGTGCTGACGGTGGAAGAGGGTGATACCATTTCGTTTAAGGTTCAGTGTGAGAATGGTAATTTCTCCATTGAGAACATTACCTTTTTCTCCAACATGCCCCTGAAAAATTTTACGCTGGTAAAAAAATGTGATGATGATTTCATCTGGTCTCCGCCCTTCGATTTTGTAAAAGAAACCGACAGCGGAAAAGCGAAAGTAGTGTTGCTGAGTTTTGTGGGCACCAACAAATTTAACATCCGCGATACAGCCGTGGTGAAGGTAATTGTCAAAGATGCGCTCAATTATCCATTGGCGCTGCAGGAGTATTACCTGCAGCGAAGTATCATCAATACTTACCTGCTGCGGTTGAAATATACTTTCCTGCAACTCGATAAAAAAGTGAAGCGGGTGAAGAATGCGCGCACCACTTTTGACATCACCAGTTCCACCACTGCCCTTACGGGAAGTATACTGTCCACTTCCAAAGACGATGGCACCAAGAAGGCCGGGCAGGTAATGCCCAGCGTGGGCGTTTCGCTGGTGCCGATCAAGGAAGCCGTGGCGCCGCAAAAAGTGTTTGACCAGAACCAGGCATCTACTTTGCGCTCTGCCATCAAGCGGCTGGACTATATGATGCAGGACAATAACCTCGTAGGCGAACGTGACCCCGACATCGCCAAAAAGACCAACAAGCTGAAAGATGAGCTCAAGCAAATTCAAATCCAGCTCATTGATGTTCCCATAGAAATCACGAATGATCTTACTGAAGAAGAGCTCAATCAATACTTCAACAGTCCGCGGGTGAATAAGAAGTACCGGTTGAAGAAGTAATGGAGAAGTACCTGCGCCGGCGGGGGATCAACAAAACAACTGGATGTAACAGCAAATGGTTACGCGTGGGCGTCCAGACAGGGACGAGAGTGGTACTATTCCCCGCAGTCATTCCTCCTTCGCGTGTCTATAAGGTACTGAATCTTCCACTCTCCATTAACCCGCACCAGTTGAAACGAATTCACGCCACAATGGCTAAACTGTCCCTTAAAGTAAAATTTATACGGCGTCCATACACTGGCCAGTGGCCCGTCAACCTTCACCACATCAAACTGGATCCGCTCATCAAGGTCCCCCCCCTGCTGGCTTCCCACAATTTCTGCAAACCGCTGCACCTGCTCACTCCGGACAATGATTTGTCCCTCCCTGTTACGTACAATGGTTTGTAATATCGCACTATCGGCAAATGCGGATTTTACCATTTCGCCATCCGCTTTTTTCATGCCCTCAAATAGTTTATGCACGACGGCTTTGGCAGAATCTTCGGCCGTCTGTGCCCGGGCGGTAGTAAAAATGCCCCACAGAGAAGTTAATAGTATGAAAATCTCCTTCATGTTAAGTGGATTTAACTGATTCCGGCAATGTTGTTGCAGGAATAAAAGTAAATCCAACTCATATGAGAATGTCAACTATTATACAAGCGGTAATTTTTATGCTCCTGTTAGCGATCGCGGCAAGTTGAAGAAAGATGGGTGCCTTACTTCACATACCCCAATATCTTCAGCATACTCTGCGCCGTTTGCTCCTTGGCGTACAACCAGTCTGTAAGTTTACCATTCTTGTCGTACCCAACAATCACGTGTTTGGGAGAAGGAATGAGGCAGTGTTTGATACCGCCATACCCGCTGAGCTGGTCCTGGTAAGCGCCCGTATGGAAGAAGCCCACATACAGCGGCTCACCGTTATTGAGCTTGGGAAGGAACACTTCGTTCACGTGTTCTTCTGAATCGTAGTAATCGTGACTGTCGCAGGTGATGCCTCCCAATACCACGCGCTGGTATTCCTGGTCCCACTTGTTGAGCGGCAGCATCAGAAATTTTTCGCCAATGCCCCAGGTATCGGGCAAAGTAGTAATGAAAGAGGAATCGATCATGTACCAGATCTCACGATCGTTCTGCATTTTCTGCCCCAGCACACTGTAAATATGCGCCATGCTCTCCCCTACGGTAAAGCTGCCAAACTCGGTAAAGATGTTGGGCATGGGCACATTGTTCTTCTTGCAGGCCTTCTTAATATTGCCCACAATTTCGTTGATCATGAACTGGTAATCGTATTCAAAACCCAGTGAGTGTTTGATGGGAAAACCGCCGCCAATGTTGATGGAGTCCAGTTCGGGACAGATCTTCTTCAGCTGGCAGTACAGGTTGATCACCTTGTTCAATTCACTCCAGTAGTAAATATCGTCCTTGATGCCTTTGTTCAGGAAGATGTGCAGCATCTTCAACTGGAAGCGGTCTTCGTTGCCTTCAATCTTGTCTACATAAAACTCCAGTACATCACGCGCACGGAAACCCAGGCGGGAAGTATAGAACGGGAAGGTCGGTTCTTCTTCTGCTGCCACCCGGATACCAAGCTTGAAGGGAACTTTCACCGACTTCTTGTATTGCTGAATTTCTTCTTTATTGTCCAGCACGGGGATCACGTTTTTAAACCCGCTGTTCAGCAATTGCGCAATGCGGCTGGTATACGTCTTTTGTTTATAGCCGTTGCAGATGATATAAATGTCTTTGGTGATCTTCTTTTTTTCATAGAGTTTCTTGATGATTTCTATATCGTAGGCATAGGAAGTTTCGAGGTGTATGTCGTGCTTCAATGCCTCTTCCACCACAAAAGAAAAATGCGAGCTTTTGGTACAATAGCAATAATGGTATTCGCCTTCATACCGGTGACGTTTGAAGGCGTTGGCAAACATCTTTTTTGCCTTCTTGATCTGCATACCGATTTTAGGCAGGTATGTCAGTTTCATAGGGGTACCATACTTGTCGATGAGTGCTTTCAGATCGAGGCCATTGAAATAGAGATACCCGTTTTTCACTTCAAACCCTTCCTGGGGAAAATTAAAGGTTTGATTCACCAGGTCGGTGTAAGTGTTGTTCATGAACTGGTTTGCGTTGCTGATGGCTGAAAAATTTAAGCGGTTAGAAAATAGAACAACCCACGCCGAAAAAAACTACGCAAAAGTAATTGTTTGCATAATTATTCAAATAAAAAACCGGACGTTGTTTTAAACACCCGGTTGGTAATATGGTTGATTGCTGTTGAACAATTTTCCGGTGCGGCGAACAAGCATTTGTTCCCGCTGCGGGAAATTATTTCACAGAAGCAACAAGCTGTTTGAAAGTTTCCGGCTCATTCATCGCCAGGTCGGCCAGCACTTTGCGGTCGAGGCCGATTCCTTTCTCATGCAGTTTGTGCATGAATTCGGAATAGGTCAGTCCTTCGGCGCGAACAGCGGCGTTGATACGCACAATCCACAGCGCACGGTAATCTCTTTTCTTCAGCTTGCGGCCAACGTAGCGGTACGTAAGGCCTTTTTCCAACACGTTTTTAGCAACCGTGTAAACATTTTTACGTTTGCCGTAGAAGCCTTTGGCGGCTTTCAATATTCTCTTCCTGCGGGCGCGGGAAGCTACGGCATTTACTGAACGAGGCATATTGTAATAAGTTTAAATTTTTTGGAATCAGCAATTTCAGGTCCGGGCCGGCAGCCATACACAGGCTTTGACCGGAAGTTGTTATTTCAAACGCAGGAGGCGTTTTACAAAATCAAGGTTCGACTTGTGCACGATGCCATCTTTGGCCAATGCACGTTTGCGACGTTTTGATTTTTTGGTAAGAATGTGACGTTTGAAAGATTTCTGGTGCGTGATCTTTCCGGTGCCCGTAACCTTGAAACGCTTCTTGGCACTGGAGTTCGTTTTAACCTTTGGCATTTTTAATGACCTTTTTCAATGATACCCTGCCGGCGCTCCCGACCCTTCGGGAGACTTTTTGAGCCATGTGGGAAATAGGTTTTGCCTGACTGAGCAGACAAAAAACGGAGCGCAAAGGTAATGAAATAATTCAAATGAGAAACAAAAGTAGGGTAAGATAACCCCCTTACTATAAACTCATTAAAAATAAAGGTGCCAAAAAACCGGTAAAACCGGCTAAAACCGGGAACTGTACAGTAAAGTTATGTCGGCAATCCCGACTTTCCGATTATCTTTATCGCTTTACAGCCAATTGTTTACCGCGACAGACCCGCCATTTTCCGGCCCCGGGGTAACCATTGGCCCAACCAAATAAAACCTGATTTTGTATCATGAGAAGCATTGCCTGCCTGATTTGCCTTGCCTTCCTGGCAAGTACGTTTATTAGCTGTAAACAAACCCGTCCCGGAAAACCCAAAGTGCTTGTCTTTTCCAAAACCGCCGGTTACAGGCATGGGTCCATTGCCGCCGGCAAGACGGCCCTGATCAAACTGGGACAGGAAAATGGTTTCGACGTAGATACCACAGAAGACGCGGGCTATTTTACCGAAGCATCCCTGAAACAGTATTCTGCCGTTATTTTTCTCAATACCACCGGCAATGTACTGGACCATTACCAGGAGGCCGCCTTTGAACGGTATATCCAGGCAGGCGGCGGTTTTGTAGGTGTCCATTCGGCTACCGATACCGAGTACGACTGGGGTTGGTATGGCCGCCTCGTGGGTGGTTATTTCCTCAGTCACCCTGCCCAGCAGGAAGCAACGCTGGTGGTAACAGACTCCACCCATGGCTCCACCAAACATCTACCCAACCCGTGGATACGGAAAGATGAGTGGTACAATTTCAAGAAACTGAACCCGGACGTACACACGCTCCTTACCATTGACGAAAAAAGCTATGAAGGCGGCAAAAACGGCGACCACCACCCTATGGCCTGGTATCATGAATATGATGGCGGCCGCGCATTTTATACCGCCCTCGGTCATACCGATGAATCGTACGAAGAAGAAAATTTCCTCAAACACCTGCTCGGAGGTATACAATACGCCATTGGCAAAAACCTGGAACTGGATTATAGAAAGGCACGCTCCCAATTGCCCCCGGAAGAAGACCGTTTTACCAAAACCGTTTTGGCCTATGGAGAATTCTACGAACCCACGGAACTAACGGTGTTGCCCAACCTCGACATTCTGGTAGCACAACGCCGCGGTGAACTCCTCTTGTTCAAAAACAGCACCGGCAAACTAAAACAGGCAGGTTTTCTCGATGTATACTGCGAATCGGGTGTGCCCGGGGTGAATGCCGAAGAAGGTGTTATGGGTTTGAAAGCCGATCCCAATTTTGCGAAAAATCATTACGTATACATTTTTTACAGTCCAAAAGACACTTCTGTAAACCGTTTATCACGGTTCAAATTTGAAAACGATACGCTGGTGCCCGGTTCTGAACAAATCATCCTGCAGTTTTATTCCCAACGGCAGATCTGTTGCCATACCGGCGGTTCCATTGATTTTGCCGGCGATGGCAAGACCCTGTTCCTTTCCACCGGCGATAACTCCACACCGTTTGATGAACCCAACCAGCCATATGTAAACAGAGGCTTCGCTCCATTGGACGATCGTCCGGGACACGAACAATACGATGCCCGCCGCAGTTCTGCCAACACCAACGACCTGCGGGGAAAAATTCTGCGGATTGTGATTAACGAAGATGGCACTTATTCCATACCCGAAGGCAATCTCTTTCCGCCCGGCACTGCCAATACCCGCCCGGAGATATACGTGATGGGTAACCGAAATCCGTACCGCATCAGTGTTGATAAGAAAAACGGCTTTTTATACTGGGGAGAAGTCGGTCCGGATGCCAATGACGACAGCATGCAAACACGTGGCCCGAAAGGATATGATGAAGTAAACCAGGCGCGCAGCGCCGGCTTCTTTGGATGGCCGTTATTCGTAGCCAATAACCTCCCCTACCGGGAATATGATTACGCTACCGGCGTTTCCAAAGAAGCGTTTGATCCGGCAAAACCGGTGAACAATTCACGCAACAACACCGGCCTGCAAATATTGCCGCCTGCACAGCCGGCCTTCATTTGGTACCCCTATGGCGTATCGCCCGATTTTCCGCAAATGGGCACCGGCGGCAGAAACGCGATGGCCGGCCCGGTGTATTACACCGATATGTTTCCGAAAGAAACGCGGTTGCCCGACTATTACAACAACAAGCTGTTTATTTACGACTGGGTACGCGGTTGGGTGAAAGTCGTAACCATGCTTCCCAACGGTGACTTCGACAAGATGGAGCCGTTCATGGAAAATACCAAACTGGCCAACCTCATTGATATGGAAGTAGGCCCCGATGGCCGCCTGTATTACCTGGAATATGGTACGGGTTGGTTCCGCAAAAATCCTGATGCGGCCCTCTCCCGCATTGATTATAATGGCGGCAATATGGCCCCCAAAGTTTCCAACTTTCAGGTTAACAAAACTTCCGGCAAACTGCCGCTCACCATTACCGCAACAGTGGAGGCATCAGATGTGGAAAACGACGCACTTACCTATATTTGGAACATTGGCAATGAGAAAAAAGAAACCCGCGAACCCAAACTGGAATACACTATTGAAAAGGCGGGAGACTATGCGTTGTCTGTGGAAGTAACCGATGCGCGCAAAGCATCCGCCAAAAGTGAAACCATATCGGTTTATGCCGGCAATGAACAACCGAAAGTACAGGTAAAGATAGCAGGCAATCAGACTTTTTACTGGCCCGGCAAACCGGTATCCTACTCCGTGCAGGTAGAAGACAATGATGAAGCGGATGGGCCCGACTTCAGCAACCTGGTAGTAAATGCGGAATATGTAACCGGTTCAGACAGGGCCGGCGCCTCCATGGGGCACCAGGTGCTCACAGAAAGCATGATCGGTAAAAATTTGATGCTCACGCTCGACTGCAAAACCTGTCATAAGGAGAATGAAAAGTCTGTAGGCCCGAGTTATGTGGACATTGCCAGGAGATACAAGAACGATCCCAACGCCGTTTCTTATCTCACTGACAAAATCATTAAAGGCGGAGGCGGTGTTTGGGGCGAAGTACCGATGGCAGCGCATCCTGACCTGAAACCTTCGGATGCCAGGCAGATTGTGGCATATATTCGCTCGCTGGGCGACAACAATAAACCTGCCGAATCTTTGCCGCCTTCCGGCAAGGTAGACCCTACTTTGAAGCAACCGGCAACCTACAACGGCATGCTGGTGATTTCTGCCACCTATACAGATAAGGGTGGCCCCGGCATCAAGCCGCTTACCGGCCAGGGCAGCTATGCCCTGCGGAACAGCAAAATGCATTTGAATGGCGTACAGCGTATGCGTGGTTATTCTGCTTTTGGCGATAATGAGGGACGGCTGCTGATTGCGCCCAATTCGGCCGGATGGTTCGTAATAGACAGTATTGATTTAACGGGCATTACTTCCATCACAACGGCCTTCGGCTGGCGCGACCCGATCGATTTCGGTTATATATTCGAATTACGACTGGACAACCCGGACGGAAAACTAATAGGTAGTTATACAGTGAACCCCCGCGGCGGACAAGCCCGCTTTGAACTGACAACACGCATAGAACCTGTAACAGACGGCCGTTTGCACGATTTGTACATTGTGAGCAAACCAATAGACGCGAAGGAAAGCAAGCGGATTGCGGTGTTTACGGTAGCGTTTAACTAAACAGCGAAGGCACTAAGGCGCAAAGCGGCACCAAAATTGTTTAGTGTTGCTTTGCGCCTTTGTATATTACACCTGCTTCCTTGCATAAAAATAATTCACTCCCATCACCACCATCAATATCACCAACCCAAAGAACTCCCGCGTATCTTCTATCCATGGTTTGTCGGCCTGCATGGTAGCGGCAATATTGGCGGCTTCGTGTTTGGTCAGCCAGTCCCACACCCCGTCCTTTTCAAAAAACAAAACTACCGCATAGGCAAAATAAGCGACCATACCAATAAGGTATGCCTTGCGAAAGTACCGGCCCCTGAATGCCAGCCAGCACAATACGGCTGCATATCCGTAGATAGGTATCCAGAGATACGGGTCCGGGTCGTTATACTGCAGTACGGCAAAGAGGATGAAGAGAATGCAGAAAACGAGATTGAAAAGTTTCATGTGGGTTATTGCTTCTGTTTAATCTTTCAACAATATAATAAATTAACCAGTCAACTGGCTTGCCTCGCTTTCATACAAAAAATTTCTCAAAACACCAATACCCAAAATGCAGCATATCATGTATTCCCCGGGCTTTTGCAGCGGAATAGTTTTACGGCACTGTTAACCACGCAAAACTTATGAATATGAAAAAAATATGGGTACTGGCGAGCATCCTGTTGTTTTCCACGCTGTCCTATTCCCAACTGATCAAACGCCTCGGCGACCGTGCCAAGAGAAGGGTTGAACAAAAGCTTGAACAAAAGGTAGATCAGAAAGTGGACAAGTCGGTGGATGATGTGCTGGACGGCAAGAAGAAACCAAAGAAGCAATCGAAAAAAAGCAATCAATCCGGCAATGATGATGCGGCAGCAGCCGGCTCATCGGACAATACAGGAACATCCGCCAATGGCAGTACTGTTGCCTCCGGCGGCGCGCCCAGCTTTAAAACCTATAGCAAATTTGATTTCGTACCGGGAGAAAAAATCATTGTGCAGGAAGATTTTTCACAAGATGCATTGGGCGATTTCCCAGCAAAATGGAACACCAACGGCAGTGGCGAACTGGTAACAGTGGAAGGAAGAGAAGGCAAGTGGTTGTCACTGGCGCGCAACGGTGTGTTCATGCCGGAATTCATCACTGATCTGCCGGACAACTTTACGCTGGAATTTGAATTGATGTGTAATCCCAACTACGATTATTATTCTGCTCCCCTCTATTTGTACATGGCTGCGCTGAGCAACCGCAAGGATTTTGCGGGATACAAATTGTATGGCCCGGCCAAAAAAGAAGGCGTGGAGCTTTGGTTTCATCCGCTGGAGGCCAGTTACAAGTTAGGACGTACTGGATTTAAATCCTGGCAAAATGGTAAGGAAGCGATGGGCAACAATACTACCACTGCACAGTTTTTCAGCAGGGGCAGCAACACGCATGTAAAAATTTCCATCTGGCGCCAGAAACAACGAGTACGCGTATATATGAACGAGGAGAAGGTGCTGGACGTACCACGCGCTTTCGCAGAAGATAAAAAATACAACACCGTCCTCTTTATGACCGCCGGTATGAAAGACGGCGATCAATACCTGATCAGCAATATACGCCTGGCCGTAGGCGCACCCGATACCCGCAGCAAACTGATCACCGAAGGTAAATATGTTACACGCGGCATCCTCTTCGACGTAAACAGCGACCGCATCAAACCGGAATCCTATGGCGTACTGAAAGAGATAGCCACGGTGCTTACTGAAAATGCCGATGTACGCGTAAAAGTGATCGGCCATACCGATTCGGATGGCGATGAAAAATTCAACCTTGATCTTTCCAAACGCCGTGCAGAGGCTGTAAAGAACGCACTGGTAAAAGAATTCAGGATCAACGCCAACAGGCTGGAAACCGATGGCAAAGGAGAATCAGAGCCTGCCGACAAAAACGATACGCCGGAAGGGAAAGCCAATAACCGGAGAGTAGAGTTTGTGAAGTTGTAAAGAGCAGCAATATTATCAAGTTGAATTGCCGGATAGCAAATGTCGCCATCCGGCAATTTAACATTTTGACAATTTGACAATGCCTGAATTTACTTTCCAACACTAAATGCGTAGCCTATGCGAAAACTGAAATAGCGGTTNTGTGCTTCATAGCCAGGCTGATCCTCTACATCAAACGAATTCGATAAACTGGCGCTATAGCGACCACCGAAAAAGATGCCATTATCAAAGCGATATTCCACGCCGAATACGCCATAAAAATCAGAAGATTTGAACTGGCTTTTTGCATCCTCTTTGTCTTGTCCCAGGGATTTCATGTTGGCACTCACCAGAAAACCTGCCTGGGGGCCGACAATGAAACTGAGGCGGGGCGTACCGTACAATTTTACCAGCAAGGGAACAGTGATATAATTTAACTGGTAAGAGCCTACCGAACTGAGGTCTTCACTGGCGAGGGCGGCGCCTTGAGCAGCGTAATTCACTTCCAGTTGTAACCCTACGGTCCTTGAAAGGGTAACTTCGCCATGTACCCCTCCTGCCACTTCTGTGCGGTATTTGATAGGACCGCCACTGGCGCCGGCAAACGCCATACGGGCGGCGTCAATGCCTGCGGAAATACCCAGCCTGAAATCCTGGGCTTGTACTGAAGAAAAGGCCAATGCCGTGAACAAGGCAGCACAGATGATGTGTTTTTTCATTTTATATGAAGTTTGGTTTGAACATACCAATCCCCGTTGCGCATGCGCAACAAATTCATAACATCACAATGTTTCGGGAATATGCTGTCTACGGGGGTTCCGGTTGACAGTACCGGTGGGTTTTGAAGGGTTGCGCAAAGATGCACTACCATGAATTTAACTACCAAATCTTTGATTGAGAATTTTTTAAAAATTACACTTTCCGGGTATACGGCGAGGTAAATAATGTGTTGCTAACATAGCGTTGCAACCGGCAACTATCATTTTTTATTAAAAAATTTCATACCCGATTAAACCTACCCCTTCGCCCAAAGTCTACTTCCTGCTTTTCATTTAAATCACTACAATAAATACGAAGTCATGAAAGAAAAAAAATTATTCGTACTGCTATTCACCGTTTTCGCATTTGCTATGGCAATACCTGCTGTTGCCCAGGACAAATCCAATGAAGATCGCGCCCGCGCGCTGACCGACCACATGAAAGAAAAGCTGTCGCTGAGTGATGAACAATACAGCAAAGTATACAACATCAACCTGTCCTTTGTAAACAAAACTTCAGGCCTGCGCAACAGTGGCGGTGGCCGTCTTGCCAAAGCCCGCAAATTAAAAGACGCCGACGGTGAACGCGACAAAGCATTGAAAGGCGTGCTTACGGACGAACAATACAAAACATATAAGTCGCAAAAAGAAGAAAACCGGGAGGAGTTTAAAAAGCGGTTGAAGGAAAGAAGGGGGTGAATGGTTTAGGAGTAATTGGTTGAGTTACACCAGTCGTCCTGCCGGAAGCGGGATGACTGTTTTTTTTGTCGGCCCCAACAAAATTCATTGCTAATCGACATTCCGCTAAATGCTCGCCACCAGCGGTACAAGTGAACAGACAAAAAAAGCGCCTGCCCCTGCAGACGCTCTTTCACTAAAAAACAATATAGAAAAAACAAATTACTCTCCTTCTTTCTCCTTTTTCTTCTTCGCAGTTTTCGGAGAAATGATCATCAACATGCGTTTGCCTTCGAGCTTCGGTAACCCTTCTACCTGGCCGTAGTCGGCCAGACGCTCGGCAAATTTCAGCAGTACCAGCTCACCACGTTCTTTAAACATGATGGCGCGCCCTTTGAACTGTACATAGGCCTTAACCTTGTTGCCTTCTTTCAAAAAGCTTTCGGCATGGCGGGCCTTGAAGTCGAAGTCGTGGTCGTCGGTGCCGGGCGTAAAGCGGATTTCTTTTACTTCGGCCGCTTTACTCTTGGCCTTCATTTCCTTTTCCTTCTTCTTCTTTTCGTACAGGAATTTATTATAGTCGATGATTTTACAAACCGGCGGATCGGCATTGGGACTGATTTCTACCAGATCAAGCCCCTGTTCCTGCGCCATACGCAACGCCTCCTGCGTATTGTATACGCCCACGGTTACATTGTCACCTACGAGCCGCACCTTCGGCACCCTGATCATATGGTTGGTACGATGCTCCTGTTGTTGTTCTTTTCTGAATCGCGGATTGAAACCCCTTCCCGGTGTTCTTGGTTGAAATGCCATTTACAATTTTTGTGTGAATAATTGCGAGCAGTGAGCGGCGGATAACCACTTACCATTCACGATCTGCGTTCTTTAATTTCAATGATTGCTTCGTTAATAAAAGATTCGATGCTTTGCGCACCCAGGTCGCCTTTACCCTGGCGGCGAACAGAAACCATGTTGTCGTTCATTTCCTTTTCGCCTACAATCAGCATATAAGGCACTTTCATCATTTCCGTATCCCGTATCTTCTTGCCTATCTTCTCGTTCCGGTCGTCCACTTCAGCACGAATATCCGCATTTTTCAGAGATTGTAAAATACTATTTGCATAGTCTAAAAAGCGGTCGCTGATGGGCAAAACCTTTACCTGCAGGGGCGCCAGCCAGAGGGGGAATTTACCGGCATAATGTTCCAGCAAAAACCCTATAAACCGTTCATGCGTACCCAGCGGGGCACGGTGAATGATGAGGGGCACCTCCGGCGCATTGTCCTTATTGGTGTACTGCAGGTTGAAGCGGCGGCCCTGCGCAAAGTCGACCTGGTTGGTGGCCAGGGTAAATTCACGGCCGATGATGCTCCATATCTGCACGTCGATCTTGGGACCATAAAAAGCGCCTTCGTCCTGCACTTCCACAAAAGGAATATTGCTTTCTACCAGCACGTCGCGCACCATGGCTTCGGTTTGTTTCCAGAGCTCGGGTTCATTGATGTACTTCTGTCCGAGTTTGGCCGGATCATGCAGGGAAAGCCGCATCACGTATTTATCAATACCGAATATTTTAAAATACTTGAGGTACATGTCATTCACAGCCCTGAATTCTTCGGCAAACTGCTCGCGGGTGCAGTAAATGTGTGCATCGTTCATATGCAAACAACGCACACGCATCAGCCCGAACAGTTCACCGCTTTGCTCATAGCGATAGCAGGTACCATATTCGGCTAAGCGTAAGGGTAAGTCTTTATAACTTCTCGGCTCAGCCGCAAATATTTTATGGTGGTGCGGACAGTTCATGCTCTTGAGGTAGTACTTCTGCCCTTCCAGCTCCATTGCCGGGTACATGCTGTCCTGGTAATACGGCAGGTGTCCGCTGGTGAGGTACATGCTTTCCTTGGCAATGTGCGGCGTTACTACCCGCTTGTATCCGGCCTTCAGTTCCGTTTCCTTGGCCAGTTTTTCCAGTTCATCAATAATGATCGTGCCATTGGGCAACCATAACGGCAGGCCCGGTCCCACGTCATCGTCCATGGTATAAATGCCCAGTTCCTTACCCAGTTTGCGGTGGTCGCGTTTCTTCGCTTCCTCCAGCATTTGCAGGTACTCGTCCAGTTCTTTTTGCGAAGGGAAGGTTACGCCGTAAATGCGGGTAAGCTGTTTATTGTTGGCGTCGTTTTTCCAATAGGCGCCGGCAATATTGGTGAGCTTGATGGCTTTGATAAACCCGGTGCTGGGTATGTGCGGACCGCGGCAGAGATCGGTAAAATTCCCCTGCGTGTAAAAGGTGATTTTGCCGTCTTCCAGCCCGCTGAGCAGGTCCAGTTTATATTCATCGCCTTTTTCCGTGAAATAGGCTACTGCTTCCTGCTTGGGAATTTCCTTCCGCACGTACTGGTTATTCTGCTTTGCCAGTTCGGCCATTTTCTTTTCGAGCTTGCGCAGGTCCTCTTCGGTAATCTGGCGGCCGCCCAAATCCATATCATAGTAAAATCCTTTTTCTTTCTCCAGCGGAGGTCCTACCCAGAATTTTACGCCGGGGAACATACTTTCCACCGCTTCGGCCATGAGATGCGCCGAAGAATGCCAGAACGTTAACTGCCCTTCCTTATCGTTCCAGGTCAGCAGCTTCAGGGTAGCGTCTTCGTATATGGGCCGTGTGGCGTCCCATACCTGTCCGTTAACACTTGCTGCCAATACTTTCTTTGCCAGTCCTTCACTGATAGACCGGGCAATGTCCAATGCGCTGGAACCTTCTTTGTATTCCCGCACAGCCCCGTCCGGGAAAGTAATTTTGATCATTGTATCTTATGCCTTTGTTAAATTGGATGTAATGCCTGGAAACGCTTTAGTTCGCCTTTGCAAATACTATAAGCGTTGCTACTATGCGCTGCAATAATGGCGAACAAATCTGCCTTAGCTGAGGCTACGGCAGACAAGCCTGCAAATTTAACGATAATTTGCAGACCACTACGTACGATCCCATTCGTAATATTCTAATAATTAATGTAATTTGCCCGCGGCGAGGTTTTGTCCATGAAGCTATTTCTACTCATTCTGATCACTTGTTTTGCCACTGCACTGCAGGCCCAGGATCTGACGGGTATCTGGAGAGGCAGTTTCCGTTCGCAGGGCAATCCTGCTGCCGACCGGTTGATGGAACTGATGGGTGCAGACGACCGCTATAAGTTCGAGGTACAGATCAATCAGAAGGGTAAAGCTTTCGAAGGTGTTACCTATTCTTACAAAACCACGGTTTTCTATGGCAAAGCCACCTGCAAAGGTACAGTCAATCCCGCAACGCGCAAGGTAATGCTGGAAGAACTGAAGATCGTGGAAGTGCGCATGACCGGCATGAGCGATGCCTGCATCATGACCCTGTTTCTCCAATACAGCAAAACCGGTGATGAAGAGTTTCTGGAAGGCACCTACATCAGCATGAATGTAAACGATTCCACCAATTGCGGCAAAGGGACCGTTTTCCTGCGCAAAGTGGCTACCTCGGATTTCTATGAAGAGCCTTTCCTGGCAGAAAGAAGAAAACAGCAGCAGCAAAAACTCAAATTGGCGGAAAAGAAAACGGAAACGGTAAACGCTCCGTCACCTGACCAAGCTTCCACTGCCAAACCCAATAAACCTGCCACCCCTCCGGCAAAACCCAAAACGCTTACATCCGTTGGCAAAGCAAAAACTACTCCTGAGCCGACGGGGGATACTGCCGCGAAAATAAAACCCACCACCGTAGATACCATTAAACGCATGCCGGAAAGACCGCCTGTGGCCGTGGTTATACCGAAGGTGCTGGAAAGCCGGGAAAATGAACTGGTAAAAACCATTGTCACCAGTTCACCGGAAATTATCGTGAACATTTACGATAACGGCACGATTGATAACGATACTATTTCTGTATACCTGAACAAGAAACTGGTATTGCACAAGCAAAAGCTCACCGAAAAACCGCTCACCATTAAAATCAATCTTGAGGAAGGCGGCGATTACCAGGAACTGGTAATGGTGGCTGAGAACCTGGGTGAAATTCCACCCAACACTTCCCTCATGGTTGTAAAAGCAGGCAACAAGCAGTATGAAGTGCGTATCACTTCTACCGAACAAAAAAATGCGGTAGTAGTATTCAAGTACCAGCCTGAATCACGGAACTAGGGATTTTACCATTGCATCAGCCAGGCCGCTATACGCACGCATCATTGCCGCCGCAATGAAAGCCCGTTCACCTGCCAACACGCATTCATAAAGCCGCTTATGTAATTTTGGAAATGCCTGTTTTTGTTTATTCCTACTTTTCACATAAAATGGTCGCATGCGTTTCTGCCTGATTGTTGCATTGCTGGGTGTTTTTATTCCTGCCCATAGCCAAAGCCTCACAGGAATATGGCGCGGCACACGCACCCAAAACCCCGGCGGTTGTTTCCCGGAATACTCCCTGGAATTGCATATCACGTGGATGGGCGACAATGTTTTCATGGGCAATGCATACAGCTACGATAAGGACCGTTTTACCAAAGTGAATTTTACTGGTCGCATCAATCCGGTTACCCGCCGCATCGTGATCATCGAGAACGCTGTGTTGCAATACAACGTGCCCGACAACTGTATTCCCTGCATTAAAACCTATGACCTGGTATGGTCCAGGTCAGGCAATGATGAGCGATTGCTGGGCGAATGGAAAGGGCATGAAATGGGGAATAACAATCTGTGTCAGCCGGGAAAGATATCGCTCATCAGACAACAACAACCTGTATTTCCGGTAGACATCTTTCAACCCGACAGCCTGCAGGCATTGCAAAAAAACCTGCACCTCGCCCCGAGAGAAAAAGAAGTGGTGCAAACCATCCGGGTAGATACCAACCATATCAAAATTGAACTGTACGACAACGCAGAAATTGACGACGATACGGTTACTGTTTTTCTCAACAATACCTTATTGCTGTACAAAAAACGATTAACAGATAAACCACTCACACTGGAAATTGATGTATATCCCAATACCAGTTACGAACTGATGATGTATGCCGATAACCTCGGCAAGATTCCGCCCAATACTTCGCTCATGATCATTACTGCAGGAAAGCGGCGGTACGAGATGCGCATTTCATCGAGTGAACAGAAAAGCGCTGTGGTACGGTTTACGTATCAGAAAGAGTGAAGTGCGGCCCGGAATGCAGTTCCGCCAGGGCGCCCTAAAACTTAAAATTCCACGTTACCGCCGGTATGATAGGAAACAGCGACACCTGCAATGCCTCCACCTCCAGCGTACCATCATAAGGACTGCCGCTTTGATCGAAATAAATGAAATACGGGTTGAGACGGCTATAGGCATTATAAATACTGAACACCCAGCTTTGCTGCAATCTTTTACCAGGCTTTTGTTTCGGCGTGAGTGTGGCCGATAAATCCATACGGTGATAAGCCGGCAGGCGATACTGGTTCACCTTGCTGTATTCCTGCGTTAACACACCCCCAATGATGTAAAACCTTTCAGGCAACGTAGTAGCATTACCGGAACCATATACAAACACGGCAGAAAACTTCCATTTCTTATTGAGTTCATACATGGCCACTACCGACATATCGTGCCGGCGATCGTATTTGGCAGGGTATTTCACCCCATCATTCAAACCGGCAAATTTTCTCCAGGTCCACGACAAGGTATACCCTACCCAGCCGGTAAATTTCCCTCTCGTTTTATTCACGAATAATTCAGCGCCATAACTCCATCCTTTTCCAAACGTAAATTCTTCTTCCGGATCTTTCAGCGAAGGCGTATATCCTTCGCGATACTCGATCTGGTTATCCATGCTTTTGTAGTACAATTCTACAGAGGTTTCATATGTGTTGTCGGAAAAATTCTTAAATACACCGGCTGCATATTGCCAACTCAGTTGAGGCTGCACCCGATAGGTACTGGGTACCCACAGGTCGGTGGGCAAGGTAGAACCTGCATTGCTCACAAGATGTATGTACTGGTAATTGCGGGTGGCGGAAGCTTTTAAAGAGGTGGTTTCGTTTATGCTATACCGTATCGTAAAGCGCGGCTCGAAACCTGAATAGGATTTTACGGCGTTGCCACGGCCATACACCGTGCTGTCAGTTTTATTGCCGTCAGCATCGCGCTGGAATATTTTGTATGGTCCCAATTGCGTAAAACTGCTGAAGCGGAGGCCTGCATGAATACGGATACGGTCATTCAGTTCCCAATCGTCCTGGATATACAAGCCTGTTTCCGCAGCGTATTTTTTGCTTTCTGTGTTCGGTTCAAAGGTTACGTCTCCCTGTCCGCCTGTAAGAATATTGGGTTTGAAAGTATGATAGGTATACAGGCCGCCGAAGCGCATTTTGTGTTCCGGGGCAGGATAATAGTCTACATCCACTTTTNCGTTCCAGTCCTGTATGCCCGATGATAATTTCAGCGCAAAATCNTTTTGTGCTGCCGCAAATGAAAATCCATAATCGTTATATACCAGCGTAGTATTGGCAAACAACTTGCGATTGAATACATGGTTCCACCGCAATGTGGCCGTGGCATTGCCCCAGGGGATATCGGCCGAGAAGGAACGGCGGGCATTACGGAAAGTAAATACATCGCGTCCGAAATAGCCGCTCAGGTAAAGCCGGTCTTTTTCCGAAAATTTGTAGTTGACTTTTGTATTGAGATCGTAGAAATAATAGCCTGAACCGTGAAACTGGCTTTCTTTACTGATGAAAGGTTTTACGAGCACATCGATATACGTTCTGCGCGCGCTCACAATAAAAGAGGCCTTGTCTTTTTTGATGGGCCCCTGCACCGAAATGCGCGAAGCAATGGCGCCGATGCCTCCCTCCACTTCAAATTTTTTCATATTCCCTTCCTTCATGGCAACATCCAGCACCGACGATAACCGGCCGCCATATTGCGCGGGCATACCTCCCTTGATAAGCGAAGTGTTTTTGATAGCATCGGAATTAAATACCGAAAAGAAACCGAACAGGTGACCGGTATTGTACACAATGGCATCGTCGAGCAGGATGAGATTCTGGTCAGGGCCACCGCCGCGCACATACAAACCTGTATTGCCTTCGCCCGCATTGCGCACGCCGGGCATTAGTTGCAGTGTTTTCAGCAGGTCCACTTCACCCAGCAATACAGGTACGGATTTTACCTGCTCCATGCTGAGATCTATTTTGCCCATCTGCGCATTGGTGACATTGCCGTCGCGCCGTCGTGACGACACCACTACTTCCTGCAATACCGATCTTGGCAGCAGGTGAAAATTTTGCACGATGTTCTGGTGCAGGGAAATTTCCGCCTGCACGGCATGATAGCCGGCAAACGTGATGTACAGGGTGTAAAAGCCCTCCGGTAAAGTGATGGAATAGAAACCGTATTGATTGCTGTTTACCCCCATCCCCTGTCCGGCGACCGTAATGGAAGCGCCGATTAGACTTTCACCTGAAAGGGAATCCCGCACATATCCGCTCAATGTAAACCGGCTCTGGGCAGAGGCCCAGAGGATGCTGCAGCAGCAAAGAAGGCTTACGATTGTATTTTTCATGGCCGGCGTGGCTTAACTACTCACCACTGTCTGCTTGTTAGGCACGCTTATTTGTTCGAGTAATCCAGGCTGTCTTCTACGCTACCGCAATGCAGCATGGCATCACCGAAATAGGGATTGAGCACTTCTGCCGAAGTGCTCATCCAGTAGGCGCCCCTGTTGTTGAAAGCCATGGGGCAGTAATGCCAGTACAGTTTTTGTCCGTCGTATTTCACGGTGCGGGTGAGGCTCCACATGGCATCGGCAATGATTTCAAATTCTTTGCGCTTTGCATTGAGATCGCCTTCGGAGGCTATTGCCTGTGCTGAAGTGGTAATGGTAGCAGCAAAGTCTTTGGCAGTTTTCTGGATCATTTCATCGGCCCGGATCTCACTTACTTTGAGGCTGTCTGCCGCAGTGGCCAGTTGGCGGGCAGCAGCAGCGGCGGCAGCAGTGTCACTTTTAACCAGGCCGTCTTTCACGGCAACATAAGCAGCAAGCAGTTGGTTGTAGCTATTGTTGAAAACATTGGAGCGCTCTTCAATTGACAATGGTTGCAGCGTTTCAGCGGCGGTTTGCGGTTTTTCTTCCTGGTTCCAGAAAAGAAAATACACCGCTACGCCTGCAATCAGCAATACGATGACGGGTAAAACAACTTTTTTCATGCTTGAAATATTTTTATGCGTTTTTCAGTGAGCTTTAGCCCTCGCTGTTATAGCGATGGGTAAAAGATAATTGCGCATTTATTGAAAAGCAATTATTTGTCGAAAAAATTTCGGCAAAGGTAAAGATTCTTTGGGGACTGGTTGGTTGAGGGGGCCATCCCCCCGCCAGCGGGGGATGGAGCATCATCTGGACGCACCAGGGAACAGATGCGCGCCTTCCACCTTAGTGGGATGAAATCTTTACTTTTGCATCTTTTAACCACGATAGTATCGGAGATACGAAGGGCGCTCACATTTTCAGATACATATTGCTTTGCGCCATTCCCCCTCCGATCCTCCACGGTTTCAAAGGAAATACGCTATGCTGGCTGGATTTACAAACATGACTTTCGAGTTCGGAGCGCGGACCATTGTGCAGGACGCCACCTGGCATATTCAGCCCAACGAACGCATTGGCCTCATCGGCTATAATGGTACAGGAAAATCCACCCTGCTGAAACTGCTGGCCGGCGAATACCAGCCTTCGGCAGGCACCGTAGAACGCAGCCGGGGCATTACCATCGGGTACCTGCACCAGGACCTGCTCAGTTTCGATACAGGCGATTCCATTCATACCGTTGCCCTTTCTGCCTTCGAACGGGTATTGCAGCTGGAAAAAGAAATCGAGGAAACAGGCAAACTGCTCGAAAAAAATCCCCACGATGAAAACCTGTTGCACGCGTATTCCGACAAACTCCATGAAATGGAAACGCTGGATGGATACAATATCCATCATAAAACGGAAGAAGTGCTGCAAGGTCTCGGCTTTTCCAATGCCGACCTGAAGCGTCCCTACCGCGAATTCAGCGGCGGCTGGCGCATGCGTGTACTGTTGGCAAAAATGATTTTGCAGCAGCCGGACCTGCTCCTGCTCGACGAGCCTACCAACCACCTCGACCTTCCTTCCATTGAATGGCTGGAAAAATACCTGCAGCATTACCAGGGCTCGGTGGTGATTGTGAGCCACGACAAGTATTTCCTGAACCGTATGGTCACCAAAATTGTGGAGTTGTACCAGCGGCAACTGCATATATACTCCGGCAATTACGATTTCTATGAAGCGGAAAAACAGCTGCGCCTGGAGTTACAGCAACGCGCATACGAAAACCAGCAGGAATATATCCGCCAGCAGGAACGGTTTATAGAACGTTTCCGCGCCAAAGCCACCAAGGCAGCACAGGCGCAGAGCGCCATGAAACGGCTGGAAAAACTGGAACGGATAGAAGAAGCCACCATTGAACGCCCCAATATCCGCATCAATTTCCAGGTAGATAAAACACCGGGAAAAGTGTTGTGCGAACTGAAACACATCAGCAAAAGCTTCGGCAATGTGAAAATCGTGGAAGATACTTCTGCTGAAATCAACCGCGGCGACAAGATTGCGCTGATCGGCGCCAACGGTAAAGGTAAATCCACCCTGCTGCGCATCATTGCCGGCACAGAATCATTTACCGGCGAACGCAAATGGGGCCACAACGTGGAAGAGAGTTTCTACGCCCAACATCAGCTCGAAGCACTGGACCTCAACAATACCATTCTTGATGAAATGAAACAGGCAGGCAGCCAGAAGACGGAACTGGAACTGCGCAGCCTGCTGGGATGCTTTTTGTTCAGCGGCGATGATGTAGACAAAAAAATCCGTGTATTGAGCGGTGGTGAGAAGGCACGTGTGGCACTGGCCAAGACCATCATCAGCAAAGCCAATTTCCTGATGCTGGACGAACCTACCAACCACCTCGATATTCATTCGGTAGAACTGCTGATAGAAGCGTTGAACAAATATGAAGGCAGCCTGATACTGGTAAGCCACGACCGTTATTTCATTTCCAAAGTGGCCAATACCATCTGGGAAATAGACAATTACAAGATCAAGGCATTTAAAGGCAATTATGAAGAATGGGTGGCCTGGAAGGAAAGAATGGCAAAGCCGGAAGGAAATGTACCAGTCAAAGATGATATCAAAACTTCCCGTGAAGCCGCCAGACCGGCTCAACCTGCTGCTCCCCAAAATGGGGCTATTGCGCCCACAGCCCAGCCTTCCAAACCCATCAACAAAGAACTGAAGAAGGAACTGCAAAAGCAGCAACGCCTGTTTCAGCAGCTGGAAGAAAAACTGGCTGCCCTCAACAGTCGCAAGGCAGCCCTGGAAGCATCGCTGAGCGATCCTGAAACCTATGCCGACAAGGAAAAATTCCTCAAAGCAGAAGCTGATTACAAGCAGGTGAGCGAAGAATGCGCACAAGTGAACAAAGAATACGAAAAGGTGTTTGAGAAGATCATGGAACTGGAAGAAAAAGTGTAGCAGCGCAATGCCATCCCGATCGTTTCGGCCGTTTCGCAGTGCGCCAATATTGATTTAACGCAAATAATCGCATAGGCATCGCGCAATCGCTTTGAATCCGGCCCACCCGATACCAGAAACCCGGAACCCGAAACAAATTGGTACATAGTTTGCCCATTGGGCTGTGTTGAGAAGTTTTGGATATCGGAACCAGAAACGTTAGTTAATTTGTAGCGTATGTCCCGGCAAAAAAAGCATAGGGTATTCCGATGGTGGCCTGGCTGTTTTCTCCTGCTCTTGTTAGCAAGTAATGTAGCGGCACAGTCAATACAAAGCCGTCCTAAAATCGGTGTTACACTCAGTGGTGGCGGCGCCAAAGGTCTGGCGCATATCGGCATTCTGAAAGCCATTGACAGTGCCGGGCTGAAAGTTGATTATATCACCGGCACCAGTATGGGCAGTATCATCGGCAGTTTATATGCGGTTGGATACTCCGCTGATACCATTGAAAAAATTGCCCGCACCATCGACTGGGACGTGCTGCTGAGCAATCAGTCTTCGCTGCGCAGCATTTTCATGGAAGAAAAAGAAGAGTATTCAAAGTACATCATCGAGCTGCCCTGGGTGAATAACCGTTTTCATTTGCCCTCCGGCGTGTTACAGGCGCAGGAGCTGTGGCTCAAATTTGCCGAGCTGTTTTTCCCCGTCTATGCGGAAAAAGATTTTTCCAAATTCAGCATTCCTTTTGCCTGTATCGGCACCGATGTGGGCACCGGCGAAGCAGTTGTGATGAAAGAAGGTGAAATCATTGCTGCTATTCGTTCCAGCATGGCCATCCCCTCTGTTTTCACCGCTGTTGACTATAACGGCAAGCGGCTGATCGATGGCGGCATCGTACGCAATTTTCCCGTGCGTGATGTGCGTGAGATGGGGGCCGACATTGTCATCGGCAGCAATGTCACCAACGGCCTGCTTCCCTCGGACCAGGTAAGGAATGTACTGCAGATACTCATGCAGGTAGCTTTTTTCCGTGAGGCGGAAGATGCACGGGAAGAAGTGCCGCAGTGCGATATTTATATCCCCTTCAAAATGGACAAGTACAACATGGGCAGTTTTTCCGAAGCCCAGGCCATTTTACAACTCGGTATTGAAGAAGGACGCAAGTTGTACCCCACCTTTAAAAGACTGGCTGATTCGCTGAACGCTTTGTATGGACAGCAGGAAATACCCAAAGACCGACTGCCTGATGTACGCTCGGTAAAAATCTCTTCGTACGAAGTGCAGGGCGTTGANAAAACTTCGGCTGATTTTTTTGTGCATACCATGAACTTCACACCCGGCAAAGAGTACACTGCCAAACAACTGGCCGGTATGGTACGCCGCGCATATGGCACCCGGTATTATAGTCGCGTGGTGTACCGCCTGGTACCTGAAGCAGATGGCACGTGCAAGATTGTGTTTGAAGTAACGGAATACCCATTTACGTTTGCCAAACTGGGATTGCATTATAACCAGTTTACCGGTGTGGGCGTTATTGCCAATATTACCTCCCGTAATTTTTTTACCACCAACAGCCGCAGCCTGGTATCGGTGAACCTCGGCGAAACCTTTCGCGTGCGGGCAGAACACCTGCAATATCTCGGGCGCCTGAAGAATTTCGCCATGCCCCTCGACCTGCAATTCGACCATTTTGATTTTGCCAGTTACGATACCTACAAGCAGATCGGTTTTTTCAAATTGCATTACCTGCGGCTGCGGAGCAGACTGCAATATTCGGCCAGTCGCAATTTTTCCCTGGGCGCAGGGTTCCGGTTTGAATGGCAACGCTACACGCCTACCATCACCAACGGACTGGAATATAAAGGCAGCAATAATTTCACCACTGCTTTCGGTTACATTGCCCATAATTCGCTCGACAGGGCCATTTATCCGCGCAAGGGGGTGAAAGTATATGCAGAAGCAGGCCGAGTGTCCAAACAACATCCCAATCTTACTTTTCTGATGAACGGGGAAACCATTCCCGACCCCGATCCCGTGGGTATCAGTACAGAACCCTATCTCCGCACCATACTGAATGTGGAAAGCTATGTTCCCCTTGGCAGGAAGGCCACCTTTCTGATGGAGGCCCAGGGCGGTATCAACTTCGATTATTCATCGCAGGTGATGAATGAATTTGTGGTGGGTGGAATGACACCCACCTTCCGCAACCAGGTAACGTTTGCCGGTTTGCCGGAAGGGGCAATTTATACGCCTGCTATGGTAAAACTATTGGGTGGATTGCGTGTGCAGATATTCAACAATACCTATCTCACCGGACGCGCCAATGTACTGTTCAACAATTTCATAAGCCAAAGTACATTCTTCAACAATCCTGATTTTCTATCAGGCTATGCCTTTACGTTTACGTACAATTTTGCTTTGGGTCCGCTCGAGATCAGTGCCATGTATTGCGATCAGACGCGGAAATTGCAGACGTATTTTAATTTGGGAATTCCGTTCTAGGTTCAGCCCTACCCTCTTGCTTTTACAAAATCACTTACCAGGTAGCTGATGAGTTTACCAATACCTGCATCTGTACGGCCATCTGCCAGTTGCGCAGCGCCTTCGCAGATATGCAGGTAAGCCACCTTGCATTGAGATGCGGTATAAGACACATATTGTCGTGCATGCAAGGCCGTTATGCCGGAAGGAGTATAGGCGCTCGATAAGGTGTGCGCAATACTATCCAGATCGAGTTCAATGCCGGTATAAGTATCATCAGTAAAAGCGGCCGCGTGCGCCAGGCTGTGGGCAAAACTTCTTTTCTCCCGCACAAAAATATCTTCGTAGGAAACGCAATCGATAAACGGATTGTTTACGATGTCGATCCATATGTTCTGCGGCAGATAGTTTTCATGCATGCCGATAACGCAGTATTTCTGCAGGTAGCCGTCTTCTTCGGCATAACGAAAGGCATTGCCGCTATGACGGCCTTCAATGGGGCGATAATCGGTATGCGCATCAAGATTGATGCAATTGATTTGCGCAAGAGGCAGTTGTTCTGCTTTATACAAGCCTTTGGCTACGCCTTTTATCAACGGATAGGCATTGTTGTGCCCACCGCCAATCACCACGGGTATTTTTCCGTGCAGGGCAATTACGCGCACCAGTTCTTCCACGGCATCATCTATGGTAACAACGGCGTGCCGCCAGGCAGTGATCTTTTCTTCGGGGCCCTGTGCGTTTTGTTCGATGAGGGCAGTCATTTCCGAAAAATCAAAACTGCCGGCCAGCAGCAGTTCTTCCCCGCTCAGGAAATCGTTGCTTTGCAGGTTGCAGAACGCGGCTAAAAAAGATTGCCAGGCTGTGGCGGCTCCCGGTATACCATCATTGCCCCGTACGCCAATGTCTTCGCAAATGCCGAGCAACACATACCTGGCCGAAGATTGTTGCAGGGCGCTCTCCCACTGCTGCGGGTCTCCGATCACCTGCAAACGCTCGCCCAGCTTCGTTTCAAAGCGACGCAGCCGCGTAAGCGATGCCAGGTCTTGGCGGGTATACCAGGTAAAATATTTCATGCCTGTTACATAAGTTCGTTGCGTTCCGCTGCAAAAGTAGCCTCTTCCACCAACTGGTCAGGACGTTTTTTATAGAAGATCATGCCCAGCATCATCACTACGCTGGTGGTCAAAATGATAAAGAAGAGGATATCGTTGTTGAAAGTGCTCAACTGGTATGCGGGCGGAATCTTGTAAAACAGTACAATGGTGATCAATCCCCGGGGTATAAAAAACGATTCGGGGAACACATTCGTGCGCACAAAGAAGCGCAGGTACAGCAGGCGTACTACAAAAAGCGCCACCACAATGGCGCCGCCCACCACCCATACTTCGCTTTGCGTAATAAAATTGAGCGTTATAGAATATCCGAAAAGTATAAAAAAGAAAGTGCGGATGAGGAAAGAGGTTTCTGCCGTAATACTATGCAGCAAATGGCGTAGTGGCTCCACCTGCCGCTGGGGGAACCATTGCAACAACCGGGGCCATTTGATCATTTCCCAGTTATTGATCATTAAACCAAATACCAGGATGATGATGAGCGAAGGAAGATGCAGGTTCTTACCGCCGGCGTAGATCAGTATGAGCAGGGCAAAAATGAGGAAGAATTTGATGTCGAGTTTTGTTTTGGCAAGGATCAGGAACAGTACGAAAGATAACAGTACGGACAACAATACCGATATCACAATATTGCCAGCAAACAATCCCAGCGATTGCCAGCTCAATACATTTTCTGCCGTGAAATAATTAAACAACAGGATGCCGAGTATGTCTGAAAAAGACGCTTCATATACCAGGAATTCCTTCGTTTTCTTGTTCAGGTGGTGAATGCTGGGCAATACAATGGAACTGCTCATGATCGACAGCGGAATGGCATATACCAAACATTTTTCCAGCGGTTCATCGTGCCAGTAATAGAGGATGCCCATCACCAGCGCAATGGAAATGGCCAGTATGAACAGTGCCGAAAAAAATGAATTGCGTATAAGCAAAACGCGGTCCCTGGAGAGTTTCAGGTCAAGGCCGGCTTCCAGTACGATCATGATCAATCCCACCACACCAAGACCTTCCACGAGGCTGGCCGGGAATACAACGGTAACGTTATAGGTATCGGACAGAAAGCGAAAACCAACCCCTGCAAACAACAACAAGAGCACGGAGGGTACGCGGATATAGCGGCTGACAATCAGAAACAGATAAGACAGTACAACCAGGCTACAAAGCAGGATCAGGATATTCTCTGTATTTATTCCACCCATTTTGTGATTTTAAGTGTAAGTACGAGCTACCTAATTACCTCAAACCCGCCACCAACCGGGTTCGAATTTCGGCAAAATACGATACTACTAAAAATTAGCAAGGGTGATTCCTGTTGTGGAAAATTATTTAAATCCAGGCCCCCCGTATCATTACCCGCTCAATAAGTGATGATCCGAAAGCATAGGGCAAATAAGCCAGCGAAGGGATGGGCGTCGTGACCAGGAGATGCGCTTTTTTACCTACGGTAATGCTGCCGCATTCCTGCTGCAGCCCCATGGCATAGGCGCCATTGAGCGTGGCTGCATTAATGGCTTCTTCCGGTAGCATGCGCATGGCAATGCAACTCATGGCCACCACCAGGTTCATATTGCCACTGGGGGAAGAACCTGGATTGAAGTCGGAAGCGAGGGCAATGGCGCAGCCTGCATCAATTAATTGCCGGGCCGGCTGGAAGGGCATGCGTAGAAAGAAAGCAGCAGTAGGCAGCAGGGTGCCTATGGTATCGGATGCTGCCAATGTGGCAATGGCATGCTCATCCATGGTTTCGAGGTGGTCTACGCTAACGGCGCCCAGTTCAACGCCCGCCTGCACACCGCCTGAAAGATGGAGTTGATTGGCGTGGATCTTCGGCTGCAGGCCATATTCCTTACCCGCTCGACAAATGATTTTGGTTTCTTCGGGGCTGAAGAAGCCGGTTTCGCAAAACACGTCGATATAATCAGCCAGTTTTTCACGGGCTATTACGGGCAGCATTTCTTCAATAATGCATCGGATATAACCTGCATGGTCATTTTTATAGGCAGCGGGATAGGTATGGGCGCCGAGGAAGGTAGCTTTTATGGAAAGCGGAGATTTTTCCCTGAGCTTTTTGATCACACGCAACATTTTCAGTTCGCTTTCCGTGGTAAGCCCGTAACCGCTCTTGATTTCGATGGCGCCGGTGCCCAGTTTGCTTACTTCTTCCAGTCGTTTCCAGGCAAGCCGGAAGAGTTCATCTTCGGAGGTTTCCTGCAATTTGCGGGCAGAATGGAGAATGCCGCCGCCGCGTGCGGCAATTTCTTCGTAGGAAAGTCCTTTGATTTTGTCTATGAATTCATTTTCGCGGGAAGCGGCAAAAACGAGATGGGTATGCGAATCGCACCAGGCGGGTAAGACAAAGCGGCCGGAGGCGTCGTATTGATTGCGGGTAGATTTTAATAAGGCGGCATCGAGTGCGTGCATGGGGCCAAAAGCGGCGATGGTATCGTCTTCTATTAACAGATAGGCGTTATCGATGCAGGGCAATTCCGCCAGTGATGCGCCGCGCAATAGCTGATGCTCTTTCCGCACGTTCACCAGCGATTTGATATTTGTGATAAGCGTAGTGGACATAGTAAGATGGCAGGAATGGTTCCGTGCAGGCGAAGCTATGAAATTAAGTTCATGCGGGGGCGCCAGCACGATAGTACCGCTCCGGCAATGCTCCATGGACGGGTGTGGTCAAACCGCCCCCTCACCCCATCTTCACATTCACTCCCTCCTCCTTTTTCCTCCCCAACGGCACCATCAGCTTCTCCAACAACTCCAACACTTTTTTCTGATTGTACACCATATACTGCGCCGCCGTAGCCGTATTGCCCACTTTAATAGTATATGCCCTATCGCTTAACGCCTTAAACATATCCTCATCCGTAGTATCATCCCCTATGCACAAAATAAAATCATTTGGAATCTCATTCACCATCTTCAACGCCATCACTCCCTTATCAAAACCCGACATACGCACTTCCACCACCTTATTCCCGTCAATCACCTGCAACATGGTATTCTGCAGCAGTTCAGACAGCGTATTGATCAACTCCCTCGACCGCGTAAAGCCCAGGTCCGGATGCGTTTTACGATAATGCCACGCAATGGTATTCGTTTTTTCTTCAACAAAAGAACCTACACACCGCGTAACAAATTTTTGCATAATCGGCCGGATCTCCGACTTCCACTGGTCCGGTCCCGCCACCAATTGTTGCCACGGTTCATTTTTCATACGCCAGGTAGCGCCGTGTTCCGCCACCATGGATATGGGCAGATCGCCTAACCAGCGGTCCAGCGTAGCCTGGTCTCTCCCGCTTATCACCACTACATTGTTTTTGGGATCGGCGGCCAGATCGTTCAGTAATTGCTTCAATTCCGGTGTAGGCACCGCATCTTCCGGCTTGGGTACAAGTGGCACCAGCGTACCGTCATAGTCCAGCAAAATACAGCGGCTGGTAGCCAGCTGATAATGCAGGTGCACCTGCGCCTGCACATTGTCGTCGAGCAGTTTTGTTTTTTGCCGGCGCTGTTGTTCTTTAACGTTAGTAAGCTGGTCCATGAAGTCGCTCACCCAGTTGATCACATCATACTCTGCCAGCCGTTTTTGCATCAATGCCAGTCGCCGGCGTTGTTCCTCCGGCGGCATGGTGAGCGCTTTGTGAATGGCGTCGGACACTTCGATGGTATCGGTGGGATTTACCAGCAGGGCTTCGCCCAATTCGCTGGCCGCACCGGCCAATTCACTTAATATCAAAACGCCCTGCTGATCGGTACAACTGGCCACATATTCCTTGGCCACGAGGTTCATCCCGTCTCGCAGCGGCGTGATCAATGCCACATCAGCTGCCTGGTACAAGGCAGACAATTCATGAAACGGCAGGTGATTATACCGGTAAATCACCGGCTGCCAGCTGATCGAGGAGTATTTCCCGTTGATGGTGCCAATCTTCTCTTCCATCTGGCGTTTACGCTGCGTATATGTGCTGATTTCATCGCGTGAGGGCACCACATTCAATATGAACACGAGTTTGTCCTGCCATTCGGGGTATTTTTCCAGGAAATAATCAAATGCGCAGAGGCGGTCCATCAACCCCTTGGTATAATCGAGCCGGTCAACGGAAAATATGATTTTCTTGTTTTCAAAATTCTTTTTGATCTCCGCCACATACGATTGCGTTTCCGGTTCATTGGCTTCGTCTTCAAACTTCTTGTAATCGATGCCAATGGGGAATGAATCGGCTTTTACCAAACGTCCCTGGTATTGCAGGCTGTGGAAATAGCTATCAACGCCCAGCACCATTTTCACCGACTTCATAAAATGCTGCGCATAATCATAGGTGTGAAAACCTACCAGGTCGGCGCCCATAACGCCCTGCAGGAGCGCCGATTTCCAGTCGCGGGGCATCAGCCGGAATATCTCGTAACTGGGGAATGGAATATGCAGAAAGAAGCCGATACTGATATCAGGACGTTGTTCGCGGATCATTTCCGGGAGCAACATCAGCTGGTAATCATGTATCCAAATGGTATCATCGTTTTTTATTTCCGGCAACAGCCGCTCGGCAAACAAACGGTTTACTTTCGTATAGGCATCAAAGTAACTTGCTTCATATTCCACCACGCTGGGGAAATAGTGAAACAACGGCCACAGAACGGAATTGGAAAAACCGTTATAGTAATCCCTGTATAGTTTTTTATCAACAAACAATGGTAAAACAGCAAAATCGAGGTGTTTCAATTCACGCTCGACCATATTCCACTCTTTTTGTGGAAAATCCGCCACACCCATCCACAGCTTTTCCGAAAAGGAATGTTCGCTGATCCCTTCTTTTTCAAAATAACTCTTGATAGCCGATACCAATCCGCCTGAACTTTGCCGGATCACGGTTTGCCCGTTTTCCTGATCAATAGAAAATGGTAAACGATTCGATATGATAATTAAACGACCCATAAAATTTCCGATTGATATTTTGGCAGGAGGAAAGTGCCAGCAAGCGTATATAAATGAAGCCACAAAGTTACTAAATATCAATCTATTGCTCCCCCCGCTAACATTAATACGACATTAAAATATCATTCAATGAAATTCTGGTGCCAGCTTACAAACTATTGTATAAGAAAAGTTTCGAACATTTTAACACATTATAATTGCAGGTGTGCCATACTGTATAATCGCAAAAAAGCCGGCACTGCAGCCGGCTTTATCATGTTTGAAAAATTAATTTTTTGTTGATCATTTCAAGCGAACCACTGCAACCAGGAAAGCAGGAGTACAATTGCCAGAAATCCTGCGGCATACAGTGCCGTTTTGAGGCCCTTACTTACAGGTGATACAGTGTGTTTTTTCATAAGTCTGGAATTTAATCATTGAATAATGGTTATTTGGTTAACGACAAAGTGAAGGCGTATAGTATATTATTTCAGGCACAAAAAAAGAGCCTTGTACAGGCTCTTTTCCTAACTATTATAAGTGAAATACGCTTAATCAGTTATTACCAGCGGCGGTTATTGCCCCTTGAAAAAGACCGGTCTGATCTGCCGTTGTCTTCCCGTTGCCTGGCCACAGAAACAGACAAAGGTCTGCCTTCTATTTCCTTGTTATTCAGTTTGGCAATTGCTTCATTACCTTCTTCCTGGGAAGGCATTTCTACAAACGCAAAACCACGGGAACGATTGGTCACCTTGTCGACAATGATCTTTGCCGAAGTCACTTCACCATGCTTCTCAAATAATGTTCTCAGGTCTTCTTCCGTAGTATGGAAGCTCAGGTTTGAAACGTAAATGTTCATAAAACACAAAAATTAAAAATAAAAAATAAAATACCCGTGATTAAAGCTGAAAGCAAAAGGTAAAGAAGAGGAAAATAGTTACCGGGAAGAAAGTAAAAAGTTTACGTCAACAATACAGTGTGCTTGCAATACTAATAAATCACTTCCTGAAGGTAGGCTTTTATTTTGAGAAAGGCAAAGTTATTTTTTGCAGAAGGTAGCAAAGATGCAGGTTGCATTGATATATGGTTCATTGGCTGGCAGTTATACAGCTATAACAATGCAACCTGAATCGGTTAACCTTTTTTCAATCGCTCGCCTATATCCAACTGATGTTTTTTTGCTGTTTCCTGCGCCAGTTCATAACCGGCATCTGCATGTCGTATCACGCCAATACCCGGATCGTTGCGCAATACGCGTGATAATCTGGCAGCGGCATCATCGGTGCCATCGGCAACGATCACCATACCGGCATGAATGCTGTACCCCATCCCTACCCCACCGCCATGATGCAGGCTTACCCAACTGGCGCCGCCGGCCGTATTGACGAGCGCATTGAGCAGCGGCCAGTCGGCAACCGCATCACTGCCGTCTTTCATGGCTTCAGTTTCACGATTGGGTGATGCTACCGAACCCGTATCAAGGTGATCGCGGCCAATCACAATGGGCGCTTTTACTTTACCGGTCTTAACCAGTTCGTTAAAGGCCAGTCCTGCCTGTTCCCGCTCTCCCTGTCCCAACCAGCAAATGCGTGCGGGCAATCCCTGGAAAGCGATTTTTTCCCTGGCCAGTTTCAACCAGCGTTGCAGGGATGCGTTGTGCGGGAACATCTCCGCTATTACCTGGTCGGTAACGGCTATATCGGCCGGATCGCCGCTGAGGGCAGCCCAACGGAACGGCCCCTTCCCTTCACAGAATAGCGGTCTTATATATGCGGGAACAAATCCCGGGAAGTCGAATGCGTTTTGTAAACCTCTTTCGAAAGCCCTTGCGCGGATGTTATTGCCATAGTCGAAGGTGACGGCGCCACGCTTTTGCAGTTCCAGCATCAGTTCTACATGGCGGTACATGGAACCATAGGCATGTTCCAGATATGCCGATGGATTTTCGGTGCGCAGCACTTTTGCCTCTTCATATGAAATGGTGTGTGGCCAGTAACCGATGAGCGGGTCATGGGCAGAAGTCTGGTCGGTGAGTGTATCGGGTATAATATTTCTTGCTACCAATCGCTCGAGCAGGTGCACTGCATTGCACAATACACCAATGGAAAGACTTTCTTTATTGTTTTTTGCTTCCAGTGCGCGGTCAATCGCTTCATCGATATTGGTCATTTTTGTATCGAGATAGCGGGTGGATAGCCGTTTGTCTATACGCCATTCTTCCACTTCGGCCACCAGGGCAACGCCTTCGTTCATGGTGATGGCCAGTGGTTGTGCGCCGCCCATACCGCCGAGACCGGCAGTTACGTTAAGCGTGCCTTTCAGTGTGCCGCCGAAATGTTTATTGGCCGCAGCCGCATAAGTTTCGTAGGTGCCCTGCACAATGCCCTGGCTGCCGATATAAATCCAGGAACCGGCGGTCATCTGGCCATACATCATCAGTCCTTTTTTCTCCAGTTCGTCAAAATGCTCCCAGGTAGCCCATTTGGGCACCAGTTGGGAATTGGAGATAAGCACGCGTGGTGCGTCCTTATGCGTTTTCAGCATGCCTACAGGTTTACCGCTTTGTACCAGCAGCGTTTCGTCGTTTTCGAGTATTTTAAGCGCTTTGATGATGTTGTCGAGGGCCTCACGGTTACGGGCAGCTTTTCCCCTGCCACCGTACACGATGAGGTCTTCCGGGCGTTCGGCAACTGCCGGATCAAGGTTGTTGAGGAGCATGCGCAGGGCGGCTTCCTGTATCCAGCCTTTGCAGGAAAGATGGGTGCCGATGGGGGTTTTATAGTCGAGGGGGGTGAGTGTAGATGGCATATCAGTCGTTGTTTATAGAGATTAAATTCCCATAGAGATTTTTTAGAGAATGTTGCGCTTTGTCTCGAACACGTTCAATACTATTCCTTTTTTCCCTTTTACCTTATGATAAATTGTGTTGTGCTTTTCATTTAATTTATTTAACAGCTCTTCATCATTGATTTGATCAATCATCTTGTATAACTTTTTCTTTAATTCCTCGTGCCGCCTTTTTTTCTTTCTTAAACATTTACATTCATTTTCTTAAAGTTAAAAAAATATCAGGATCATAAAGCGAATTCATCAAACCCCTCATTTAGCTGCACGTTGGTTGACTTCGCAAACATATCACATTGCTGTACAAACGAAAAATTTGCAATGATGTTTTTAATTTTTACAATATCCTCGGCAAAAATCCTGTCTTCTTCCGCAAAACTTACAAACTGCCTTACATAATCATGTGCAAATTCAAGTATGGCGCTGCTTTTCAGCGGGCGGCGGAATTCAATGGCCTGGCAGGCGCTCATCAGTTCAATGGCCAAAATATATTCAAGGTTATCCAGTACTTTGTTCAGCTTGCGACCGCTGATGCTGCCCATACTTACATGATCTTCCTGCCCCAGCGAAGTAGGAATACTGTCTGCACTGGCAGGAAAACACAGTGTTTTATTTTCTGTAACCAATGCAGCGGTGGTATACTGGGGAATCATAAAACCGCTGTTCAGCCCTACATTTTTCATCAGCAGCAACGGCAGTCCCCATTTACCTTCCAGCAGCAGGTAACAACGCCGGTCGCTGATATTGCCGATTTCCGCAGCGGCAAAGCAGGCATAATCCATCGGCAATGCCAGCGGTTGTCCATGAAAGTTACCGCCACTGATGGTGTCGCTGGCATTCAGGATAACCGGGTTATCGGTAACGGAATTGAGTTCGATTTCTGTGAGCTGCTTCAGGTGCAGCCAGGCATTGCGCGATGCGCCATGCACCTGTGGCATACAACGCAAGCTGTAGGGGTCCTGCACGCGACCACAGTCTACATGACTTTGCATAATAGCTGATTCATGCAACAGGTATCGCAATCTTTGTGCTACGAGGCGACTGCCGGCAAAGGGTCGCAGCGCATGCAGGCGTTCATCAAAAGGCGCTTTGGTGCCGGTCAATGCTTCGAGGCTCATGGCGCCGATAATATCTGCCGCTTCCAGGCAATTGTGCAGGCGTTGAACAGCTTTTACGGCATAGGCCAGCAGAAATTGTGTGCCATTGATGAGGGCCAGTCCTTCCTTGGGTCCCAGTTGCAGGGGGGCCAACCCGAACTGTTGCAATACTTCCAGCGATTTATATCTTTTGCCTTGATAAAACACTTCGCCCAATCCTATCAGGGGCAGGAATAAATGCGCCAGAGGCGCCAGGTCGCCGGAAGCCCCTACACTGCCTTTTTCGGGAACAACGGGCGTGATATCGTTTTCAATATGCCAGCAAATGCGTTGCAGCGTTTCGGCCTGCACGCCGGAAAAACCCTGCGCCAATGCCTGCACTTTGGTTATGAGCATGATTTTGGCAATTTCTGCAGGCACAGGGTCTCCTACCCCCACACTGTGGCTTTGCAAAATCTTGTGTTGCAAGGTGCGCGTATCGGCTTCGGAAATAGTGGTATTGGCCAATATGCCAAAACCGGTGTTTACACCGTATACGGTTTTATTGTTGGCTACAATCTGTTGAACCTGTTGCTGACTGTTGGTTACCTTTTGCAGCGCCTTTTCGGAGAGCACGCCGCGCTTTTTGCCGGATGCAATGGCGGTCACATCAGATACCTTCATGGTATCCAAANCATAACTGAATTGGGTCATAGCAAGCATTTAAAGGCGTCAAAGCTAATGGGAAAATTTGACAATGTGAGCGTTGGGAAAGGGGTCGAAAAAAAAGCCTTCCGTTCAGAAAATAACGGCCATCCTGCTGGAAAATTTCCAATTTCCTTTTTACATTTACAGTGCTATGCGCTTCCTGCTGTTCATACCCGTTATAGTGCTGTTCCTGTCCAATGTGCCTTTCACTGCCGAAATGCGCATGGAAAAGATGATGGCTCAAATGCAGGGAAAAGACAAGTGTTGCAAAAAAAACGATCCCACGCGCAAAGGAAGCTGTCATGCAGCCGAGAGCAATGCGCCCATGACGCAGGAGGACGAGCCCTCAAAAGAATGTTGCCAGCGAACAGAAACTACCTGCCATTGCACCTATTGCTTCCATTTTGCAGCGCCTTTCCATGAAGTCAATTCGCCTCAATTCGGCATAGGCGATCACTCCGCTTTACCAACAGGGTTCATTCCTGCACACTGGAAAGACCCACATATTGCCGCGCCCGGTCAGCCACCCGATGTATTGTAATGTATTTTCAGCTATGCGGAAATACTGTGTAAGCCGATACCCGCACGGTATTGCTGCACGGTTACGCTGCATAAGGCTGCGCACAACAACGCAGCACCTCATTACAATACTTTAAACCATCAAATGTTTTTTACCATGAAAAAGTTCATGATACTGGCACTGGCTGCCCTGCTTGCTACTACTACCGTTTCGGCTTCCTATACGCAGAACGACCCGAAATGCAATAAAGAATGTTGCAAAGATTGTTCTGATAAATGCAAAGAAGCCTGCAAAAGCGGTAAATGCAGTAAAGAAGAATGCTGCAAAAAATGCGATGACAAGAAAGGCTGCTGCAAGAAAAAAAGCAAAGCTTAATACTTCAGATGCATTCCATACATCGCTCCGTCAAATGGCGGAGCGATTTTTTTTATAAGGATAGCAGTCGGGTTGAAAATGTTCGTAAATTTCATGGGTTGGACGTTTCGAAAGCGGAGCGACACGGTGGCGAAGCAATTGCTTTGCACTATGGCGGCCGCGGAACTGGTGTTGTTTATTAAGATGCACAAAAAACTGCTATGAGACTGAATTCGGTTATTCTTTTGTCGGCCATGATGTTGCTGGAATATTTTGTATGGGGGTCGTGGTACGTGACCATGAATCCCTATATGAAAACACATCTCGCCGCCAGCGATGAAAGCATAGGGTACGCGTATAGCGCATTGGCCGTTGCCACTATTTTCTCGCCATTTTTTGTAGGCATGATTGCCGACCGGTATTTTGCCGCACAAAAAATCATGGGCATACTGCACCTGGTGGGCGCAGGCCTGCTGGTACTTGCCCCGCAATTAACCAATACCACCTGGTTCATCATCGTTATCCTGGTCTATTCCCTGGTGTATATGCCCACCATTGCGTTATCGAACAGCATAGCCTTTCACCAGATGACCGACCCCGGGAAGCAATTTCCGTGGATTCGTGTGTTCGGCACCGTTGGGTGGATCATTGCCGGTTGGACCATTTCGTTGGCGGGGTTTGAAGATTCTCCCAACACGTTCATGATAGCGGCCGGCGCTTCGTTGTTGCTGGGTTTGTTCAGCTTTGTGCTGCCCAATACGCCTCCTACCAGGAGCCAATCTGCTACGGCATCCAGTGTACTGGGGACCGAAGCGCTGGTGCTGTTCAGGAGCAGGCCCTATCTTGTGTTTTTCATAGCCGCCATCCTGATTTGCATTCCGCTTTCCTTCTATTATGGCTGGGCCAATGGTTTCCTGAACGAGCTGGGCATGAAGGATGTGGCCGGTAAGATGACGCTTGGCCAGATTTCTGAAGCGGCTTTTATCCTGGCCATTCCCTTCCTCTTCCACCGGATCGGCGTAAAGAATATGCTGTTGCTGGGTATGACGGCCTGGGTATTGCGCTATGTACTGTTTGCCTATGGCGATATCGGCGTCAATACCTGGATGCTGTACGCCGGCATTATTTTACACGGCATCTGTTACGATTTCTTCTTTGTAACCGGGTATATGTATACGGAATTGAAAGCTGGTGAGCGCTTCAAAAATGCGGCGCAGGGATTATTCACCGTGGCCACCTATGGCGTAGGCATGGTGATCGGTACGATTGTTTCCGGTTATGTGGCCAATCATTACCAGACGGGGACCGACTCGCACAACTGGCAAGGCGTGTGGCTGGTACCCGCCATCATAGCAGGCGCTGTACTGATTTATTTTGCGCTCAGTTTCCGGGAGCGCCGGAAAATACAGGCTGTGGATGAAGTGGAAGCCGTTAATCAACCTGAATGACCATTGTGATTTGCACTTATCATTACACCATATCAAATCGAAATCATTATGCAACGAATTGCCATGCTTGGCTCAGGCTTTATTGGAAGGTTCTATGCCGATTCTTTGGTGGGTTATCGCAGCAGGGACCAGATCGTAAGCATTTATAGCAGAAGGGAAGAAAGCGCCAAAAAATTTGCGCAGGACTATAAGGTACCGCACTGGACCACCAACATGGAAGAAGCCATTGCCCGTCCGGAGGTGACCGTAGTATGTGTGTCTTTGCCCAATAACCTGCACGAAGAAGCGGTTATGCTTTGCTGTAAGCACAAGAAAGCCGTGATGGTTACCAAACCACTGGGAAGAAATGCAGCTGAAGCGAAACGCATGCTGGAAGCTGTGGAAAAAGCAGGCATTTTCAATGGCTATCTCGAAGACCTGGTATACACGCCCAAATTCCTGAAAGCCCACGAATCTGTTTCCAAAGGCGCCCTGGGCAGGATTTTATGGGCCAAATCGCGCGAAACACATCCAGGCCCCCACAGCGAATGGTTCTGGGACCTGGAACAGGCGGGCGGCGGCTGCATTCTCGACCTCGGTTGCCATTGCGTGGAAATTGCGCGCTCATACATTGGAAAAGATATCCTCCCGGTAGAAGTAATGTGCTGGGCCGATACACAGGTAAAACCCATTGAGGCCGAAGACCACGCTATCGGACTGGTGAAATATGAAAACGGCGCCATCGGGCAGTTTGAAGTAAGCTGGACGTTCCGCGGCGGCCTCGACCTGCGCGATGAAGTAATGGGTACGGAAGGCACCATCTGGATCAATGGTTTCCTGCGCACCGGCATTGAAATGTTTACCACCGGCAAAGGCGCCGACTATGTGGCAGAAAAAGCAGAAAGCAACAGCGGCTGGTTATTCCCGGTAGGCGACGAACTGAATGAACTGGGATATAACCATATGTTCATGGATATGTTCAATGCACTGGAACAGGGCAAGGCGCCAAAGGAAACTTTCTACGACGGGTATGTGGTGAACGCTATTCTCGATGCCGCCTACCGCTCAGCCAAAAGCAAACAATGGGAACCGGTGCAACTGGATATCTGGCGCGGGAAGAAAGGCGTTACCAAAGACAGTCATCTTACGGATTATGACAATGACCATTACCTGGTAAAAGAAGAGGTAACACATTATGGCGCGCGAAAAGTGATTTTGAAGAATAAGAAAACGGGAAAGATTAGTGAGAAGGTGTTGGAATAACCGATCAATAACAATCGTCCCGCTTGCAAGCCTATCGTGTGGACACAAATTCGCTGCTGGTACTTTGGCACATCCTGCAACCAGTTCATTCCCCGCTGGCGGGGGCGACAGCACGATCTTATACCTGGAACGTAACTGCATGTACGGGGTGGTCCTGTCGCCGGATGGGGGTGGTTACGAAACTTGTCCACACAACAGACGTACTGCGGGACGACTGTAAAATTATTTGTTAGCCGGATTCAATGCCGCCGTAGGTGTTTCAATCTTTATTCCCATCTTCCTGGCTACCAGTTGCAACAGGTCATCGCCGGGAGGGGAAACAAACAGGCTTTCCTTTGAAAACACGTAAGTGTAGCCATTTTCCTTCGCTACGACCCTGATAGTTTCAACCGCTTTTTGCTGCACAGGCAGGATCAGTTCCTGTTCCTTGCGCTGCAACTGTTGCTGCGCTTCCTGCTGAAAAGTCATGATCTTGATGCCCAGCTCATTCAGTTCCTTGCGTTTTACTTCACGCACCGCTGCGGACCATTTGGAAGAGTCTGCCTTGTACACGCTGTCTTTATACCGGTAATTGGCTTCGTAATCCTGCAGTTGTTCAGCCAGCGCCTTCTGGTAGTCTACCAGGTCCTGCTCGGCTTTTTTATATTCAGGCATATGAGGCACCAGTTCCTGCAAACTGATATACCCCATCTTGTTTTGTGCGTTAGCCCCGGTAGCGACAAACAACATCACCAGGCCCACCAAAGTAACTACAAGTGATTTCTTCATGTTCAGGAGTTTAGGTATTAAGTNACAAATAAAGCAATATTCGCTGCATTTGACAAAGCCGCTCACGAAATTTTTCGTGCTTTTGCATTCCGGCGCAGGGCGCAGACATCCGGCACATGTCGCTGGTACCCGGTGCAGCGTCCTGGCTCAAGACGCGGCCATCCGGCGCAGGTTGCGGAACGCCGGAACAGGCCATCGGCATCCGGCGACGGACGCAGGCTTCAGGCACAGGCTACCGGCATCCAACGCAAGCGGTGGTTGCCCGAACGGCTATTTCAGCCCCATGTCCTTAATAATTCCCTGGATACGCTGGTCAAGCAAAGCGTGTACTTCCGGCTTGTCAAAGTCGGCCGCACTGCTGATGGAAGTGTTCACGCTGAAATAAAATTTGATTTTGGGTTCGGTACCGCTGGGACGGGCGGAAATCTTGCTGCCATCTTCGAGGATGAACTGCAGCACATTCGATTTGGGCAGCGTAAGGTCCCACTCCTCTCCCGTTTGCAGGTTCCTGCCTTTGCGCAGCTCATAGTCCAGCAACTGCACCACCGGCGACCCATTGATCTGCCTGGGCGGATTGCTGCGGTAGCTTTCCATCATTTCCGCAATTTCCTTCTGCCCGTTCATGCCTTTTTTGGTAATGGAAATAAGCTGTTCTTTATAGTACCCGTAGCGCACGTACAGGTCAATCAGCTTTTCATATAATGTTCTACCCTGGCTTTTCTCCCAGGCCGCCATTTCGCACAAAATAGCTACGGCCGCCACGGCATCCTTATCGCGCAATCGCGAGCCTACCATCAAACCATAACTTTCCTCTCCGCCAATCACGTAGTTTTCACTGCCTTCCTTCTCCTTGATCAGTTCTGCTATCCACTTGAAACCGGTAAGCACATTATAGCATTTCACGCCATAGTCTGCCGCAATACGGTCAATCATGTCTGTGGTAACAATGGTTTTTACCACCATATCGTTTTTCTGCGCAATGCCTTTTGTTTTACGGGCTTCCAGAATATAGTTGAAGGCGAGTACGGCCGTCTGATTGCCGTTCATCAATACCCATTCCCCTTTTTTATCTTTCACGCCAATGCCTACACGATCTGCATCAGGATCAGTGCCCAGCAGAATGTCGGCATCTATTTCCTTTGCCTTCTTCAATCCAATGCTCATCGCTTCACTCTCTTCCGGATTGGGATAAACAACGGTAGGGAAATTGCCATCCGGCGTTGACTGTTCTTCTACAATAGTTACATTGGTAAACCCATAACGCTGCAATACCTGCGGCACCAGCATGATGCCGGTACCATGAATGGGCGTATAGACTATTTTAAGATCGTGCTGCTTCCTGATCACTTCGGGGTAAACGCTCAGGCTTTTCACCATTTCAATATACGCCTCATCCATCTCCTTGCCAATGATGGTAATATTTTCTTCACCACCGCTCCATTTTACCTCATCCACCGATGCAATTTTCTCCACTTCGCGGATCACATTTTTATCGTGGGGCGGCACCAGTTGTCCGCCATCGTTCCAATACGCTTTGTAACCGTTGTATTCTTTGGGATTGTGCGAAGCCGTACATACCACGCCGCCCTGGCAACCGAGGTGACGAATGGTAAAACTCAGTTCCGGGGTGGGCCGCAATGATTCAAACAAAAACACCTTGATGCCATTTGCGGCCATTACATTGGCGGTAATTTCAGCAAAGAGCCGACTGTTGTTACGACTATCATGCGCTATAGCCACCCGAATCACCCCACCGGGGTAGGTTTGTTTCAGGTAATTGGCATATCCCTGCGTAGCCATGCCCACGGTATATTTGTTCATCCGGTTGGTGCCTACGCCCATTATGCCGCGCAGTCCACCAGTGCCGAATTCAAGATTCCGGTAAAAAGCATCTGCCAGCTCCGTCGGGTTTTCTTTTTCCAGCCTGATGATCTCCTGTTTGGTTGCTTCGTCAAAATGCCCGTCTTTCCATGCCTGGGCCCGTTCCTTAATAGCAGCGTCCATAATTAATTGATTTGATATGGTTTTAGAAGTTTGAAGTTATATAATTTTACTATTTGCTACTTCGTTTAGTTAGCATCTGGCAGCGATGCGGCGCTGCCGGCGTTAACGAAGGCAACGGCAAAGTTTGTGCATTCTGTCGGATTGCTGCTTCCCTTGCCTGTAAACATTCATCACCAATATTGTCAATAGTGCCTGGTGCAATTCCACTGCCATATAGCCTGATCAGAAAAGTGTTGATTTTGGCCTTGTTGTCGCCTGGTATTTCCGGCATCGGTCAGGATACGATCTGTACAGCGCATCATGGGGATATGGTCGTTGCATCGTCATCATTAACAGCCGGCCATTTCGAAAAGTACCCGGGTAGCCCCGCGAACAATCATTCAGGTAGGCATTCTGAAAAGTATCCCACCAGGCTGGTCAGGAATCTTGCAGCCAATCATTCTGAAAAGTATTCAAACAGTCTATCCTGCTATCTTTCAGTCAGCCATACCGAAAAGTATTCAAATAGTCTGTCTAACAATCATTCAGCAAGTCATTCCGAAAAATATTCAATTAGCCGATTCAAAAATCTTTCCGCCAGTCATTCCAAAAACTATTCAGATAGCCCATTTACCAATCTTTCCGCCAACCCTTCCAACAAACGCATTGCCTTCGTGGCCGGCGCCCATGCCGCCTTATGGGTAGGTTCCTATTGGGCGCTGAATGAAGCATGGTATGCCGATTACCCCAAAACATCCTTTCACTTTTTCAACGATAACCGGGAATGGAACCAGGTAGACAAAGCCGGACATCTATGGACTACCTACCAGGTAAGCCGTCTCTCGGCAGCCTTATGGAAATGGAGCGGATGTAACCAGCGCACCAGCACCTGGCTGGGGGGACTCAGCGGCATCGCGTATCAAAGTATCATAGAAATTCAGGACGGGTTCAGCAGCAAATGGGGGTTCAGTTGGGGCGATATGGCCGCCAACGTAACAGGCGCCGCATTGTTTGTATCGCAGCAACTCGGCTGGCAGGACCAGCGCATTGTAATCAAAATGGGTTACTGGCCTTACGATTACAACATGCCCGACCTGGTAAACCGCCGCAACCAGTTGTTTGGAAAAAGTACGGCCGAGCGGTTGTTGAAAGATTACAATTCGCAGTCGTTCTGGATCAGCGCCAACCTGCAATCTTTCTTCCCAAACAGCAAGTTGCCGACATGGCTCAATATAGCTGCCGGATATAAAAGCGAAGGTATGTTGGGCGGTTTTGAAAACAAATGGACCGATAAAGAAGGCAATCCGTTCGATCGCACAGACATTGCAAGAGTGCGCCGCTTTTTTATTGCGCCGGATATTGATCTCACACGCATTCGTACCAACAGCAAATGGGTACGCAGTATATTGAGCGTACTGAACGTTATCAAAATTCCCGCCCCTGCACTGGAATGGAACGGAAAGGGAAAATTACGCGCACACGCGTTGTTCTTTTAGCGTAATGTTTTTGTTTACTGCGTTTGCACCACACCACCCAACAGCCCGCCGAAACCAATGCGCACGCCTACTTCTCCCTTGTTGCCATTCAGATAGGATGCCACTATGTCTACACGGAAAAACTTCAAGATGTTTTCCAACCCTGCAAATACTTCTACATAGTTGTTATCCCTGTTTACAAAAAACGCATTTGCCCCTCCTACCAAATGCCAGTTGAGCCGGCGGAACAGGGGAATCTTGTTGGTCAGCAAGCCGTTGAAATGATGCTCAAGATGTCCTATTGCATAGAACGACTCGGTAGTACTGTTGCCGTAATACGGTGCCAATTGAAAGCTGTTCAGATATTGACCGGCAAAAATCAACTGGTTGCCATTGAAATGCTGATAGTCCTGAATAAACACTTTGTCCCTGTTCAGAAATCCGCCTACACCAAAGCGATATTTCAACAGGCCACGCAGTTTCAGGTTGAGATCGTCCGTCACGGTAAACTGCCATTTCTGAAAGGCCACATCGCTGCCCAGAAGTTTATCAATGCCTGCCTGGTACGATAAGCCCAGCACCGGGTACTTTGACCCGATGGGCATGCGACTGCGCGGGTATTGAACATATTTTTGTCCTGGTTGAAAACTTAACTCCGCCGCAACAATTACTGCCTGGTGACGGGCAAACTGTTCTTCAATTTTTTCAAACGGGTAATTGGGTGTAAACTGTTTTTTCTCTTTATCACCAAAGAAAGAATAGTTGGTGGTGTTGTCCAGCGGCAGCCTGTCTTCGTATAATATGCCGGCGGAAACATTTAGTCCATTGTCGAAACGCGTATTCATCTGCAACTGACCAAACCAGTTCTCATAGATCTTCATATAATTCTCGCGGCTGAACAAAGTATACACAGCATTGACAAAAGGTGAAATAGGTTCGGCCTTGTTGAACTGGCTCACCTGTTTACCTCCGGAGAGTATCCACCTGGTTTGTCGGGCAAAGTATTCGTCCCATTCTTCCTCACTACTATCGGTGCCGGCACGGGACCGGCTCAGTGCCAGGTCGCCCCAGGCATTGAAATGCGTGTTGCTGAGCCCGTACCGCACATGCGGTGTAAAACTTAACTGGCGACCGCTGGAAGGCCATTTGCGTGTGAAATTCATTTCCGCGCCCGTCACCAACCCTTCCACCGTATTGTACAATACCAGTCTTGCCAACGGCACCCATGACCAGGAGAATGGTTTTTTCGGATTGAAATTGCTGCGTGTAAAACCGCCTTCCCAGAAAATTCTGCCCAGCGTTATGCGTCCCTGCCGCCGGCGCATCGAATCTGAATACGCTTGTGTATAAACAGAATCGCGCCGGTATTTGTGTATGCTGTCTTTCTTCAGATAGTCTATAATTTCTTCAGGTTCGAGTTGCACGGGCCTTATGGAATCCCAATACGCCATTGAGCGGCGGTTGGCATTGGTATCGTAGGTAGCGATGATATTGTTGAAGTATTTCCTGCCAAACCGCGGTTTCGTTTCGTATTGATTGTACACATTTACAAAATTGCCTACCGCGTCAAAACCTAATTTATTAAACGTGAAATACACCACCTGGTCCTTGGTTTGCCAGATGTTGGGAGTAACGGGCACCTGTATCTGTTTGATGCGAATGGTATCGAGTAATTCCAGTTGCGATTCGCGGGTAAGTTGCAGTTCGAGACTGTGGATGCGCCAATCGCCTTCGGTGATGCAGATCGTTCCTTCAAACAAGGGTTCAAATTTCCGGCGGGGGATCACCTCAATGCGGTTCACTTCCCTGCCGTCTTCCCAGAAAGTACCGAGGTATTTGTAGCGGTAGTACGAGAGCGCGCCATCGGCAACAGGACTTACAAACCCTCTTCGATTGAACTGGCTTGTCAGCACTACCACATTGTTGTTGTAAAAATTGATGAAGACGGGCCAGTTAAAACCATAGCCACCGGAGCCGCTCTGCCGTCCTGAAATTACCTGCAGTTTTATTTTGTTTGGTTTTTTATAAGCGATTTTGGTAAGCGATTCAGAAAGAAAGAGAATGCCTTTACCGCTGGAATCAAGTCCCATCTCTTTCAGGTCATCATCCTCAATTTTTTGACCGAATACCCGTTTGGGCATTTTGCGCGTTTTCACCAGGGTTTTGATATACGCTTCGCAGGTAAAGGAATCCAGCGGCTCCAGATATTCCTTCCGCTTTTTGATGGCGTTGCGAATGATTTCATAAGCGGGATCTTCCCTGTTAGCCTTTACCGTTACCTCCTTCATGGTGGTTTGCTGGATAGATAAGGTAAAATCAAGGGTAATATCCGCGTCCGTAACGTTGACTGCTTTTTCCTGGCGCGCATATCCCACATACTGGCATACGATAATGTATTGGCCGGGATCAAGGTCAATAAAAAACTTTCCCTGGGAGTTGGTGGTGGTGCCCAGCGTAGTGCCTTTTACAAATACAGAAGCATATGCGAGGGGTTCACCTTTTTCATCACTAACAGTGCCGCTGATACGACCTGCAAAAGAGGTAAGCGCAGTCGTTACCCATGCAGTAAGGAGTAGTATAATTTTTCTCATACAATCAGGTGCAACGAAATTACCGGGGAAAAGTTACAGGGAACGATCGCGCACCATGATTTTATAACATTTTAACAATGAAAGAATAAGTGTGATGTGAGAGCAATGCTGCTATGGTTGTACGAAACAATCATGCCGACCAGTCTGAAAAAAAGGTAAATAGCCCAGGATATCGCAGCAATGCCTGAGGAAGTGCGGCTCCCGCCAGTCACTGCACTCGCGTACGGACAAGGGTATACGAAGACCGAAATTCACCAAGATAGTCCATTCAAATACCAATTAACCGGAAAATACCGACTTTTTCTCTGTCCGATTATTTTCGCATGTAGCTGGCCGTTAGCGCCGCCATGCCCCCCACCAGGCTGCCTATAAATGCGGTAACCAATATCAACGCTATGGAAGATCCGCCCAGCATCAGCAATTGCGCTATACGTTTGGAGAGTATCTGCTGGTTTTCCATATCAATCCACAAGGCAAGTCCGCCCCACAACAGGAATATGCCCAGGAAGCCGCTCAACCAGGCCATACCGGGACGCTGGCGTACAAAGGCAGCCACCACAAAGGCGGCCACCGCCACACTCCACCAACTGAGATAAAAACCAAGGGCAAGGGCCAAGAGAGCGGTTAATAGTATGCTTACAAAAAATTTCATTGTTTAGAGGTTTTCACGATCCAGGGATTAGTCAATATTACCGGGTGAAGGTCATGGTGCCTATAACCCGTTTGTCGGCGCCTTCATTTTCTTTCATTACCCAAAGGGTATTGTACTTGCCGGCAGCCCAGCTGTCGATGAAATTATCATAATACCGGCTGCCGGGATTGCCGCTTTGTCCGCCAGGATAAATGCCATAAGCTTCCGTTTCATCGGTAAGATGCACCACCATGCGCCAGCTGGGTCCATGCTTGGACTTGGTGGCGTTGATAATATGCGTGCCGCCACCGGTAGCCAGGTTCAGGCGACTGAATGGTTCCAGGCGGGCGAGGTGCGTAACCTGTGTGGCTTTGTAAGCGCTCCACGACAAGCGTCCGGCACGGTCGAGCTGTTCCACCATGTTGGCCATTTTTCGGAATGCCGTTGTTACTACCTGCGGCAGGGTTTCCACGCCGGCGGTGTTTACATTGTCGATGAACCGGAATGCGCTGTCTCTCAGCAATGCCTCAGCGAGGGTTGCTTCCTGCGGCATGGTGATAGAATCCTTTGCTATAGCAAGTTCGTCGTGCCAAATCTCCTGTTCCAGTTTGTCGAACCAGATGGTGAAAATGGTGGCGCCCCGCTCCTGCGGATCATTGCGGTAATTCCAGTTGCGCACAATCTCCAATATCTTTTCTTCACCTGCGGTCAGGTTGCCGACCATCACATTACGCAGCATCAAAGGCAGTATCATTTCAGCCAGCACATTATAATTTTCTGTTTGCAGTTGCTGCATATGCTGCGGCGACACATTGAACATCTGTCGCAGGTAACGATTGATCAACAACCCGCGGTAAAGATCATACACACCACCGAGGTAATACGGATAGGTGGAATCAGCAGGCAATTGATTGGCACTGCTCACATAGCCCCTTGCCGGTCGAACCACATGCGGGTTTTCTTCCATGGGAATGGTATCCTGCCACATATAACTGCTGTCTGTACCCGGCATAATAAAATCACCCTGGCGGCGCCATTTGGCAGGCAGCGCACCCTGTTGCCAGATCGCAATGTCATTGTTCTTCGCAGCAAATACAAAGTTCTGTGCCGGACAGGTAAAATTGCGGATGGCCTCTACATAAGCATCGTAATTGGTTGCCCGGTTCAGCAGGTAAAATGTCTTTAATTCGTTGGAGGGATCATGCGCTTTCCACCGCACAGCGAGATTTACATTGGAATGTGTGCGGGCGCCGCCAAAGGAACGGTCATACTGCACCGGTCCGAATACGGTATAGGCCACGGTATCATATACCGGCGCTGCGTCGCGCACTTTTATGGTGTCAAAACGCAGGATGGCCGGCTTCCATTCACCGTTGAACCAGTATTCGTTTTTTGACTCGTCTTTAAACTGTATTTCATAATAATCCTTTACATCGCGGGCCGCATTGGTAACGCCCCACGCAATGCTGTCGTTAAAACCAATGATCACGCCCGGCGAGCCGGGGAAGCTTACGCCATACACGGAATGCTCTGGCGTATGCAGTTGTATTTCGTACCAGAGTGAGGGCAGGTTCAGTCCGAGGTGCGGATCGTTGCACAGGATGGGTCTGCCGCTCTGGGTTTTTGTGCCATCTACCGCCCAGTTGTTACTGCCATTGTCAAAGTCAGGTTTGTGGAGAGGAGCTGCCGCAACGGCGCTGAAATTTTTTTCCCAGGTAAAATACAATGAATCGGCGCTGGCAGGCATTTTCGGTTGTACGGAAGCGTTATCAAATACAGTTCCTTTGGGAACGATAGGGTCCAGCGAGTCGCGGGATATGGGAAAGAGGGCATCAAAATCTGCCGCCTTCAGTACGTTCCGGAGGTTGGTATATTCAATATCGTTTTCCGCGCCGGTAAGGTCATAACTCATGTATTTCAGAAACAGGGCGGTTTTCATATTGCTCCACGGTTCCGGTTTATAATCCAGCAGGCGGTATTCCAGCGGCAGGTCTTTGCGGGAAAGCTGACTGATATAAGCATTGACGCCTGCGGTATAGGCATCCATCATGGCTTTGGTAACGGGATCCGTTTCCATGGCTTCGAGCGAGCGCTGTGCCCCATATACCATTCCCAAACGGCGCATGTTGCGGTCGAAGTTGATGGCGCCGTTGTTAGGACCCGGACCAACTATTTCCGATAACCTTCCGGCCGCAGCGTGCGTCTGAAATTCCATTTGCCACAGGCGAAAGCGCGCATGCAGGTAGCCTTGCACAAAATAGAGGTCGTCGTCGTTCTTGGCAAATACGTGCGGCACGAGACGCTCATCAAAGTAAACGGTTACCTGGTCTTTCAACCGCGGGAAATTCAGATCAAGGGAAAAAGTTTCGTCTACAGGCTCTGCATTCTGCCAGAAGCCCTGCTGCGGACTAAGAAACTCACCAAGCGGCGGCAGGGAACTATTGCCCACCGGCAAACGCATACTAAAAAGTATGATCAGTGCTACGGTGATGATACCGGAAATAAGGAATGGGATTATTCTCATGAGGATAAAAATAACAAATCGGGAAAGACAAAGCTCAAAATGAAGGAAACAATTTGCGACCGGTAAGCGCGCCTGCTCAATGCAGGACGATTCACGAATTACCACAAAGTTGTATTGACTGCAACAAGCAATATGCAGACTTTTGTACCGCCATTCGGGAGCGAACCATTCAGCAGAGATTATTCATCCATCACGATAAAACCATTACTCATTCGCAGTGAGTTTTGAGTACGCAATCAGCAGTCATTAATCAACACCTATCGAAAAAGAGGTTGCTAATCCGTTGCACGGAAACAGACCGGTTCTTTGGAACCGGTTTTTTGTATAAAGTTGCTATATCTCCTGGAAACCATTAATCGTGTGCAACACGATCTGCAGACGCTCGCTTACCTGCAATATCCCCTTATTGCTGCAATACTGTGATAATGGCCGGCTCCCTGCAAACGCTCCATCGCATGTTGTCCGATAAGCCGGGCTCCCTGTACGGGCAGTACTACTCCTGTAATAACCGACACAACTGCTGCACCTCCTGCAAACTATTAAACGCATGCAACACAATCCGCAAACGCTCGCTGCCCGCAGGTACCGTTGGATACAGAATGGGCCGCACATCCATACCTGCTTCCTGTAACAGCGCAGCAGCGGCTTTTACATTTTCATTACCTGGAATGATGATAATCTGTATAGGTGTAGCAGAAGCCAGTTTTTGAAACCGGCAGGTATCCTGCTTAAACAGGTTGACCAGTTGCTGCAGGTGGTCCCGTTCTGCTTTCATGCCCGGAAAAAGATCATAGGCCGTGCGGATCGCAGCAATACTGCTTTCGGGCAACGCCGTGCTGTAAATAAACGGTCGCGCAAAATTGATCAGGTAATCGCGCAGGTTGCGGCTCCCCACAATCACGGCTCCATGACATCCTACTGCCTTACCAAACGTATGGATGCGGGCAAAGCATTTCGACTGCAACCCGAGATGCTGCACCAATCCCTCTCCCTGCTCCCCCACCACACCGGTGGCATGTGCTTCATCAACCACCAGGTGAGCGCCGTATTGTTCGCACAGTGCAACAATTTCCTCTAAGGGCGCCATATCACCATCCATCGAAAAAACCGATTCGGTCACTACGAAAATATTTCCTTTTGCTGCCTTCAGTTTTTTCTCCAGGTCTTCTACATCGTTATGCTGAAAAGAAAAGGACTGTGCAAAACTCAAACGGATGCCATCGCGCAGCGATGCATGGCTCAGGTAATCGTAAATAATGGTATCACCGCGCTGGGGAACGGAACTTAACAAACCGAGGTTGGCATCGTAACCGGAATTAAACAACAGCCCTGCTTCCGCATCGTGAAATGCTGCAATGGCGCTTTCGGTATCTTCTGCCAGCAATGAGTTTCCGGCCAGCAACCGCGAACCGGCAGACCCATGCCGATAACTGGCCAGTGACGCGCCTGTTTTGTCTTCAATCAACCGGTTGCGTACTATACCGAGATAATCGTTACTGCAGAAATCAATTTTGCCCGAAGTAAGCACCAACTGGCGGAAGGCAAGTTGCTGCTTCCGTTCATTGAGTTTTTTGAGGAGAAAGTCGTCGTTCATAGTAATGGAATGCCCGAACTGTGACTGTTGAAATTTACAGGATGAGCAGAATGCATGCATTGCCTTTCATGCCCGTTGATCTTGTAATTCCCGGTCCAGCCATCCGGGTCCAGACATCGCAAAGAAAAGTATATCCCCGTTTATTTACGCAATCTCCGGCAAAAAAATCCGCCCTACATTTGCACCCGTATGGAATCACAGGACGTAAAAAACATACTTGGTCTGCACCTGCCTACCGATCCCCGTTGGGTAGACCTGGCCAGCTTATCATTACAGGATATTCTGACCGACCACGCTTTTTGTGAACAGAAAGCTGCTACCAGTTGCATTTCGCTCATCCAGCGCTACAGCGATAAAGAAAAGCTGGTGCTGGAACTGGCGCCCATTGTTACGGAAGAATGGGGACATTTCCGGCTGGTGCTGGCCGAACTGCAAAAACGCAACCTGAAACTGGGCCGGCAGCGCCGGGATGAATATGTAAACGAACTCCTGAAATTTGAAGTGAAAGGCGGTGCAGAAGAAGACCGCCTGCTGGATAAATTACTCATTTGCGCCCTCATTGAAGCACGTAGCTGTGAACGTTTCAAACGCCTCAGTGAAGGACTGAACGATGAATACCTGCGCAATTTTTACCGCCGCTTTATGGAAAGCGAAGCCGGGCATTACACCCTCTTCATTGAACTGGCCGAAACCTACATCGACAAGGACAAAGTACGCCGCCGCTGGGAAGAATGGTTACAATATGAAGCGGAGGTGATGAAAAGGCTGGAAGTAAGGGGAGACAGGATGCATTGAGATAGGTTACCCCTCATGCCTGGCCATTCACCGCTGGCGCTATTGTGCTGCACTTCTTTGGTACATCCATTTGCCATTCCATCCCCCGCTGGCGGAGGCGCCAGCAGCAGTTTACTACGTCAACAAAGTTTCATGGATGGGAGTGGTTTTCAGCTTTCTTCCAAAGCAAGCTTTCCAACTTTTGCAACAAAAATGATCACCGGGGAATCCCCCCAGTCCATGCACTATTCTTCCAGGGGCAATAACAAGGAACAAAAATTATTCACACAATAGCGCCAGCCATTAAACATTGACAATATTCAACCTCTTGTTAGCTTTTGTAGGTATAGTTCAACAAACTCATCCACCCGCTTGCGCCGGTATTGCATTACCCAGCGCGGATGCGGGAGGGGAATGATTTCTTTATAGAAATGGTATTCCTTGTTGAGTTGCCGGAATATTTTGTAATTGGTGCCTTCACCCAGGCAATAACAGTGATCTATATCCGAAGCTATCAGTTTTTGCTGCTCGCGGATGCAGTCAACAATGAATGGCTTGCAATCTTTCAGCAGCTCCTTATCATCGTAATAATTCAGGTTAAGCCCGTTTTTGGTAAAACCCAACGGCGATAAAGCCGTAATGAAAAAATCGCCATAAAATTTTTCCGGTCCGCCATAGGCTTCAACCACTGCGTACACAAACAGCGACGACAGTTCCGGCTTCTTCGGCAAATCGTTTTGTATACCACACACCGTTTCCAGCCGGATGGGATCGGTAAAGGGAATGCCGGTCACGCCGCCGCCAAATCTTCCCGGATTGATACCAAAGATCAGGCGCCGCGGCGCCGTATCGTTGTAGAATTTATTGTAAAAAGCTTCGGTGAGTTTCCATGCCGCTTCGTCTGTAAACGGGTTCATCACTGCTACACCAGGCGGTAACGGGAAGTCGGGTTGCAGGTTTTTGTAAAAATTCAATATTGCACACGATTGCGTAATATTTCCACGGCTGTTTATCATCTGGTCAAATTCGGTATTTTGTGCGTAACTAATCAATAATATGAATCGCAGAAAATTTGTTCGGAATACCGGCCTCACTGCTGCCGGTCTGGCCATACTACCCGCTGCCGTACTGCCTGCCTCGGGCAAGCAGCAAAAGGTAAAATTAGGATTTATCGGGGTAGGATTACGGGGACAAAATCATTTGGGCAATGCCCTTCGTCGCAAAGATGTGGAAGTACCGGTGATTTGCGATATTGACGCCCGCATGCTGGAAAGGTCCCTCAATATTTTCCGCAAGCACCAGAAAAAAGTACCAGAAATTTTAACGGGCAGTGCGAATGCCTGGCGCAACATGCTCGAACGAAAAGACCTTGATGGCATCATCATATCCACGCCCTGGGAATGGCATGCGCCCATGATCATTGCAGCTGCACAGGCAGGTATCCGGTATATCGGCACCGAAGTAATGCTGGGCATTACCTTGCAGGACCACTGGGATGTGGTAAAAGCAGCCGAACAGTATAAGGCGCATGTGATGATGCTGGAAAATGTCTGCTACCGCCGCGATGTACTGGCCGTCCTCAATATGGTGCGCCAGGGATTGTTTGGCGAACTTGTACACCTGCAGGGCGGCTACCAGCACGACCTCCGCGCGGTGAAATTCAACAACGGTAAGGACCCTTATGGCGGCGGCGTGGAATTTGGCGAGAAAGCTTTTTCAGAAGCACGCTGGCGCACGCATCATTCCGTACATCGTAACGGCGACCTGTACCCGACACACGGTGTTGGCCCGCTGGCGGAAATGATCAATATTAACCGGGGCAATCGTTTCCTTTCGCTCTCTTCCTTTGCTTCGAAAGCTCGCGGACTGCACGATTATATAGTAAAACAAGGTGGAGCAGAACATCCCAACGCACAAATCGAATTCAAACTGGGTGATGTGGTCACTACCATGATCCGTTGCGTCAACGGCGAAACCATTTTGTTGCAGCATGATACCAATCTGCCCCGCCCCTATTCACTGGGCTTCCGGGTGCAGGGCACCAAAGGCCTGTGGATGGACGTAAATCATTCCCTGTATATCGAAGGGCTCAGTCCCAAGGCACATCAGTGGGAAGACGCAAAAGCATACCTGGAAAAATATGATCATCCTTTATGGAAACGCTGGAGCAAAGAAACCGATGGCGCCGGCCATGGCGGCATGGACTTTTTTGTATTGCATGCTTTTGTAGAAGCCATCAAGCGCAATGCCCCCACGCCTATGGATGTGTACGATGCAGCAGCCTGGAGCGCCATTACACCTTTGAGTGAAAAAAGCATTGAACTCGGTAATGAAACGGTTGAATTCCCGGACTTTACCAGCGGCCAGTGGATGTACCGAAAGAACGATTTTGCCTTGAATGATGAATATTGAGCAGCAAGCGACAACATACCCGAGGGGTAAATGGTTGAAGAATGGAATTGCTTCAACCATTTGCCTCTCCTCCTCCAAAATACGCCAACTCTTCTTTCAAATCGAGGAAAGGATATTGTTGCTGCAAAGCCTGCGCTTTTTCAAAATGCGCACGCAGAAATTTTTTGTGCGCCTCCGTATGGGGCTGAAAAGGTTTATGCCGCCGCGCAATGGCCAGTTTTTCTATTTCTTCCGATAGTTTGCGCGAAGCCTCTTCCACACAATGCTCCATGAATTTTTCCAGCACATACCGCGTACCCTGGTAATTGGGATGCACGAGGTCGATATCGTAAAAACGGTAATCGCGTAAAACATCGATCAGCAGCTCATAGGCAGGAAAATAATAGAGCCGGTCGAATTTGTTCACCAGGTGATGCACCACTTCTATCAGTCGCGCCTTGCTGCGGTTGTTATCGATCACGCCATCGCGGATATGGCGCACGGGACTTACAGTAAAAATAATCTTCAGCTTCGGGTTGAAGTGAAACAACTGGTGCAGACAATTATCCAGCGCCGTATTGATTTCTTCAATGGTCATCAAATGCTTGTTAAACCAGGTGCCCGGCGCGCGGTGGCAATTGGCAACACTGCCTTCTCCTCCTGCTATTTCTTTCGGCGCCACCAGTCGATACGAAAATGCAGTGCCGGGCGTGATGATCAGCCAGTCGGCCGTTTTGAGAAATGCATGCGCCCGCTGTTGCGAGGCATTGATATTGTCCAGCACCTCCTGCTTGTCCATCCCCGAAAAACGGCTGTGGTGCTGCCAGCTTTGCCACAGTTCATTCAGGTAAAAGAGATCGTCTTCAGCACACTTACGGTTATACACATACGAAATAAGGCTTTTGGCAATACTGTCCGGATCAAACAATATACCGTTGGGATTCTGCAAAACGGTAAATTTCAGTTCTTCCAGTTTATTGCCTATATGCTCCGTAAAACAGGAACCTACCAGCATGATGCGGTCCTGGTACCGGATGGGTGTTGATAAAGGAGGAATATGTATGGGAACCTGGAATTCCATGATGTGTTTTTATTAGATGCAGGTTACATCAGTTCGAAAAAAGATGGCAATAGCTTACACGAACAATTCAGCCGCCATCCTGCTGCATGTGCCCAGCGCCTCCCGGTCAATACGGGTGGCGTACCCTGCGGTATCAAAATGACTGATCATCCATTCTGTGTCCATATTGCCCACCAGGTCATCATGAGCCATCGGGCAACCGCCAATGCCTTTCAAAGCGCCATCAAACCGGCGGCACCCTGCCTTCAACGCAGCGTCTATTTTGGCTTTCCGGTTGTGCGGCGTACTGTGCAGGTGTACGCCAAAATTTACCGAGGGCAAAGCCTTGATGCAATAGCCGGTAATCTGCTCTACCTGTTGTGGCGTAGCCAATCCTACCGTATCGGCCAGCGAAATAATATTGATGCCCAGCGAAGCAATTTTATTCACCCACTGAAACACCACCTCTTCAGACCAGGGGTCACCGTACGGGTTGCCAAAGCCCATTGAGATATAAATCACCAGCTGCTTGCCGTTCTTTACACAGAGTTCCTGTATTTCTTTTACCCGTTCCAGTGAATCCGCAATGGTGCTGTTGGTATTCCGCAACTGGAACGTTTCCGAAACAGAAAACGGGAAACCGAGATAGGTTATCGTTTCAAACCTGCACGCTTCTTCCGCACCGCGTTTGTTGGCTACAATGGCCAGCAGTTTGGTGTTGGTTTGCTGCGGGTCGAGGCTGGCAATCACTTCCGCCGTATCGGCCATTTGCGGAATGGCTTTGGGCGAAACAAAACTGCCGCAGTCCAGCGTATCAAATCCTACCCGCAGCAAGGCATTGAGGTAGGCAATCTTTTTTTCCGTAGGAATAAAATTTTTCCACCCCTGCATGGCATCCCGGGGACATTCAACAAGTGTAATGGCTGATTGATGCATATGGTGTGTTTTACGCCGGTCGGTTACCATGTAACAACAGAACCCTGTAACTGTTTACCCATTTCCCTTCATCCGCTGCCTGACCGCTTCGTACAGCACAATACCCGCAGCAACCGACACATTGAGCGATTCAAAATTGCCGGGCATGGGTATTTTGACTTTTTCATCGCAAATCTTTAACAGGGCAGGAAATATACCTTTGTCTTCACTGCCCATCACTATACAACAGGGTATATTGAAATCTACATCGCTGATCAGTTTTTCGGCGGTCATTTCCGTTGCCAATACGGTGATTCCATTCAGATGCAAGGTATCCACCGCTTTCATCAGGCTGGAGACCCGGCAGATATCGATTTTTTCCAGCGCCCCTGCGGACGATTTCAGCGCTTCTTCGTTCAATGCGGCAATGCCTTTATCGGGTATGATGATGGCCTGCGCGCCGCAACAAACAGCACTGCGTGCAATGGCACCAATATTACGCACATCGGTTATGCCGTCCAGTAAGAGAAACAGAGGCGTTTCCCCCTTTGCTACCACATGATCGATAACCTGTTGCAGGTCCATATACTGCACCAGGCCGGCAATAGCTATTACGCCCTGGTGATTGGCTTTGGTAAGCGCATGCAATTTTTCCGGAGGCACCTGCTGAATGGGTATATTGTATTCGCGTGCCAACTGCCGGATGCGACCGATGGAATCGCCGCTTACGTTGCGCTGAAACAGTATCTTGTCTATCGAACGGCCCGACTGCATGGCTTCAATCACCGGCTGACGGCCAATGATAAGCGAAGATTTTTTCGGGGCGCTTTTTTTAGGATATCCTTCCATCGGCGATCATCAGTTTTGCCTTTAATATGGCAGCTACAGACATGGCGTCTGTAATCTGCCCTTTTTCCACCATTTGATACGCTTCCTCAAACGGCAGTTTTCTTACCTGTAATTGTTCTGTTTCTTCCGGTTCAGCTGCTTCCTGCCGCAATTGGCGCGCCAGGTATATGATGGCGTATTCATCTGATACAGAGTTTGACAAATGCATATCTACCAGCGGTTGCCATTGTGCGGCCACCAGGCCGGTTTCTTCGAGTAATTCTCTTTTGGCCGATTCCAGCGGATCAATGCCGATGGGCCCGCCACCTTCCGGAATTTCCCAGCTGTATTGGTCCAAAGGAAAACGATATTGCCCCACCAGCCAGGTATGCAAAGATTCATCCAGCGGCAACACGCCAACAGCGAGGTTCTTGAAATGCACTTTGCCGTATATCCCTTTTCCTCCCGAAGGATTCAGTACATCAAATTCCGTAACCGATATCCAGGGGTTGTTGTACACCAGCTTTTCGGAAAGTACCTGCCAGGGATTCTTATGTTCTGTCATGGTTCGAAAATAAGTTATTCGTGCCAGTTGGCAGCCGCCATATAAAAGGCGCATTTGCTTTTACAAAAAAGCCTGCAGGTTTACTGCAGGCTCGCTATCAAATCAGGTCTGAATTATTTGAGACCAAATGCTTTTTTGATTTTGGGAACATAGTCCAGCTTTTCCCAGGTAAACAGCTCCACTTTTTTCTTCACCACTTTACCGTCGGGCGACTTAAAGGTTTTTTCCACGATCTGCGGTTTGCGGCCCATATGTCCATATGCAGCTGTTTCGCTGTAGATGGGGTTGCGCAGTTTGAGGCGCTCTTCAATGAAATAGGGACGCATATCGAACAGCCCGGAAATCTTTTTGGCAATCTCACCGTCGGTCATGTTCACTTTGGAAGTGCCATAGGTGTTAACATACAGGCCCATCGGTTGTGCCACACCGATAGCATAACTTACCTGCACCAGCACTTCATCACACAGTCCGGCAGCTACCATGTTCTTGGCAATATGACGGGTAGCGTAAGCAGCAGAACGGTCCACTTTGGAAGGATCTTTTCCGCTGAAGGCGCCGCCACCGTGCGCACCTTTTCCACCATAGGTGTCTACAATGATCTTGCGGCCGGTAAGACCGGTATCGCCGTGCGGGCCACCAATTACGAATTTGCCGGTGGGGTTAATATGATACTTGATCTTATTGTTGAACAGGTGAGCGTATTTCTTGTACTTCGTTTTTACGCGGGGGATGAGGATATTGATCATGTCTCTCCGGATCTTCTCCTGCATTTTCTTTTCATCTGCAAACTCATCGTGCTGCGTGGAGATCACAATAGTATCGATGCGGATGGGACGGTTGTTGTCGTCGTATTCCAGGGTTACCTGGCTCTTGGCGTCGGGACGCAGGTATTTGATCTGTTTGTTTTCGCGGCGCAGCGCGGCCAGTTCAATCAGCAGTTTGTGGGCCAGGTCCAATGCCAGCGGCATGTAATCTTCGGTTTCGTTGGTGGCATAGCCAAACATCATACCCTGGTCGCCGGCGCCCTGGTCTTCTTTCTTCACACGGTCAACGCCCTGGTTGATATCAGAAGATTGTTCATGAATAGCAGATAATACGCCGCATGAATTGGCTTCAAACATGTATTCACTCTTCGTGTAGCCAATCCGCCGGATCACTTGGCGTGCAATTTCCTGTACGTCGAGATAGGCTTTCGATTTTACTTCACCTGCCAGCACCACCTGTCCGGTAGTTACCAGCGTTTCGCAGGCCACTTTGGAGTTGGGATCAAAAGCGAGGAAATTGTCAATAAGTGCGTCGGATATCTGGTCGGCTACTTTATCAGGATGTCCTTCAGAAACACTTTCAGAAGTGAATAAATACGGCATATTAGTTAAGATTAAAGGGAAAAGAAAACCTTTTAAACGGATTATTAATTTTTTATCCGGCGCAAAGATAAGCGGCAGACCTATAATTTGGAATAAATTATTCGCAAACGCATCGGTTGTGTGGGGTGCGTTCCTCCTCCCAGCACTACCCTGCCGGTGGCAACCGTTTCACTCACCGAAACGGAGTATTCGGGTGAAAAGGGAGTTATTGTTCCATTCCCTGCTTCATAATACGGCCTTGCGTAGTAAGGGGCATAAATGCGGAAGGTGCGAATGGGCAGTTTGTTGGTAACGATGCTCTGCACATGCCGGCTGAGGTTGAAAGTATACCGGTTGTTGCGGAATACGCCTTCCAGCAGGCTGAGATCATAACCTGTGCCGCTGCTCGTAGGAACAAAATCGTTGCGAATGGTAAAAGTAGAGTCGCCGGCTTCGTTAATGTTATCAATAAACAATATCGGAGGCGGCGTATAGATTGCTTCCTGGGCAGACGGTATTTTTTCTGCTATCAGTTCAGCCCGGTGGATAACATAATTGCCGAGCGTATCAAGGCCCGGTATTTTCACGGTAGCTACAGAACCGGGAGCAGATTGAATATACAACAGGTCATCGGATGGATTGCCGTTATTCAATGCAGCAAGATAACCGTTGGCGGGCGTACGTTCCAGCGGGTTGGCATGGGCGGCAAATGAATACGTAAATGCCGGTGCAATGGTATCTTCCTGGCCGTTCCTTATTACGCGTGCATAAAAAATGATCTGAGCGGAGCGGTCTCCCGTAAGCGTAAAATAGGCCAGCGCACTTTTATTGGGCGATGCGCCTTCGTTTACCCGCACGGCCACCCCTTTGAAATGGGTACGGAACGCAGAATCCGTTTTGTACTCTACGGCCGTATCAAAGGCGAGAAACTGTTGCGCAAAGGAAGTTTCGAGCGGAATGCGCAGCAAATTCGCCGTGCGCACACTATCGGTAATGGTGGCGGTAAGGGCCGTATAGTTCACATAATATACCGAGTCGTTCAGCGTACTGAAGTCAACCAGCTTATGCCCTATCCGCGTGGGTAATACCGGTATGGGCGTAGCACCCAAACGGTACACGGTATCAGTTCTGAATTCAGCCGCGGGGTCTACCTCATATACTTCAAACTCCTGGATGGAATTGCTGTCGCCATACAGCGAATGAAAAGGAAGCGCCAGTATTACGGAATCTATTTCAACAGAATCACGATTTACAAAAGGATGAATGCCCGGCGAGGTAAGTGAAGGAGAGAAATAAATGCTCGCCGCTGTTTTGCCAAACTCGGGATCGTTTTCAATAACCCCCAGCGCATGGGGCGCCGAAGCAAACAACCATGTACTGTCTGCCGGCAACAGGTTATCTGTAATCACGTCGAGAACGGTCTCGAATGTATGCACATTATCTACTGCTGGAATGAGATCATTGCCAATATCGGTGGTGTCGATTTTAGTACACCCGCTACCAAACACAAATCCGGCCAGAACAGCAAAAGCTGAAGCGAAAAAATTCCTATTCACGCAGTGATATGATTATGGTTCTGAATAATACCTGTTGTATAAAGCACCAAAAAAGCTATTTGGCAAGGTCGGCATACAATTGCAAATAGTCTGTTAAATCAGACTCTGCGTTGTAGTTAAGTACTTTTTTCCCTTTCACTTTTCCGAATTCGTCCAGCAGTTTCTTGTCTACTTTTTCACAACCGAAAGTAATAGCGTCGGCATAGGTAGCGCCGCCCCGCATCATGGCCACATTATTGGCTTCCTTGAATGGCTCCAGGTCTTTTTCCTTGATCAGCGGACTGATGGCAGCCATTTTCAGGAAATCAGGCCCCAGCTTTTCCTTAAAGCTGGTGGAACCGATGGTATAAACAATTTTACTGTGGGCAAATACCGGCTCTTTTTTGTAGGCGGTTTTCTGGTATAAGGGAATAAGGCCGGTCATCCAGCCGCTGCAATGAATGATGTCGGGCGGCCATCCGAATTTCTTCACGGTTTCCAATGCGCCTTTGCAGAAGAATACGGTGCGCAGGCCATTGTCGTCGAACCATTTTTCCTGCTCGTCGTGAAAAATAAACTTGCGTTTGAAAAGATCTTCATTATCGAGGAAATACACCTGCAGTCTTGCGTTGGGAAGTGAAGCCACTTTGATCTGCAGGGGAAAATCATCATCGTCCACGGAAACATTAATGCCTGACAAACGAACTACTTCATGCAGCCGGTGACGTCTTTCATTGATCACGCCGAATCGCGGCATTATACAGCGCACTTCATACCCGTTTTCATTTGCTTTTATTGCCAACCTGTTTACTGTTTCACTAAATTCTGTCAGCTCAAGATAGGGGGACATTTCGTTAGCAATAAATAAAATTCTTTTCTTTGTCAGCATTATGATAATATTGAATTAAGCCCGAAAAGAAATATTCGAAATCCGAACATTCGAATTTCGGATTTATCATTTCAGATGTTAGGTTAGCGGCTAACTTTTAAAAATTTAGGGTGCAAAGTTAAGGTATTTATCCGAAAAGGGGGTTGTACGCGTACGGAGGTTCCTGAATTTCAGCAGGAGACCCGCAGGAGCCGGTTATATGGTTTCCCTGCAGCAAGGAAGCATTCCAGGGGGTCCTCCCCTGCCACTGCTATACAGGAACAGCCACAGCAAGCCCCTTAAACAAAGCCAAATGATAATTGTTAAAGAAGCCCGCCTGCTGCGCGGGTTGATTGCGCAAGCCAGGACTACGCATACATTGATCGGATTTGTTCCCACTATGGGGGCACTGCACCAGGGACACCTGGCGCTGGTAGCCACCTGCAAGCAGCAATCGCAGCTTACCGTTTGCAGCATTTTCGTGAATCCTACCCAGTTCAACAACGCCTCCGATTTTCAGAAATACCCGAATACGCTCGAAAAAGATATCACCTTGCTGGAAGCTGCCGGTGTGGATATTCTCTTTCTCCCGCCGGTAGCGGAAATTTATCCACAAGGTATGGAAGGCCTGGAGCACTACGATCTCGGCTATCTCGAAACCGTGCTGGAAGGCCAATACCGTCCCGGACATTTCCAGGGCGTATGCCAGGTAATGAAACGCCTGCTGGATTTGGTGCAACCACATCAATTGTTCATGGGTTTGAAAGATTACCAGCAATGCATGGTGGTGAAACGATTGCTGGAGCATATGCAATCAACCACTCAATTCATTGCATGCCCCACGATGCGTGAACCCGACGGACTGGCCATGAGCAGCCGTAACCTGCGTTTGTCTCCGCAAGACCGGCAAAAAGCGCCGGCCATTTACCAAACGCTGCTGTACATTAAAGAACAGCTTCGCCCCGGCAATCTTGAAGCCCTGAAGCAACAAGCGCGTGAGCGACTGGTAGCCGCCGGTTTTTCTGTTGATTATGTTGAGATAGCCCATGCCGAAACACTGGAACTCCTCTCTTCCTGGGATGGCGCCCGGCCCCTGGTGGCGTTGGTAGCTGCCTGGCTGGGTGACGTGCGGCTGATCGATAATGCATTAGCACATTAGCATATTTGCACATTAGCTATTTAACTTAAACTTTTTTAGCTTGCACCCGTTTTATTTAAATGCTTAATCAGGAACAACTGATATGGACATAGAAGTACTGAAATCGAAAATACACAGGGTCGTTATTACGGAAGCGAATCTGAACTATGTAGGAAGCCTTACCCTTGATGAGGATTTGATGGAGGCAGCGAATATGATCGAGTATGAAAAGATCCAGATCGTAAACGTGAACAACGGTTCAAGGATCGAAACCTACCTTATCAAAGGGAAAAGAGGATCAGGAGTTTGCTGTCTTAACGGACCGGCCGCACGCCAGGGCGCCGTGGGCGATACCGTCATCATTCTTTCCTATGCCCGCATGGACTTCGAAAAAGCCAAGGCCTTCAAACCGTCGCTGGTGTTTCCCAAACCGGGCAATAAATTATAACACTCCGTTGTAAGGATTGCCCTATTTATTGGCCGCATTATTCCGGAATTTGTATGAATAAGAAAGTGCTCAGCCTGCTGCAATACCTCTTCTTCCTTGGGCTTGGGATTTTTTTGGTGTGGTGGTCGGTACACAAAATACCGGATAAAGACTGGGCCGATATCAGGAATGCCTTCCGCAATGCCAACTACTGGGTAGTGATACCGGTGATCATTATCCTGTTACTGAGCCATTACAGCCGCGCTATAAGATGGAAGATATTGATGGAACCGCTCGGTTATAAACCACGCATGAGCAATACCTATCTTGCCGTGCTGATCGGGTATATGTCTAACCTGGCCGTTCCCCGCCTGGGCGAAGTACTCAAGTGTACCATTCTTGCCCGTTATGAAAAAGTGCCAGCCGATAAACTGGTAGGCACCATTGTGGCCGAACGGGCTTTTGATGTATTATGCCTGGCCGTAGTAATCGCCATAACATTTTTTACACAGGTGGATGTCATTGGCGGGTTCATCGGTGAAAAGCTCACCGCCATTGCCGATGGAAAAAAGGGGCAGTTTACCGGCAGCCGGCTCATCATTTTGGGCGCCGTGCTGTTATTCCTGGTTGCTGCGGCCATTGTTGTATTCAGAAGATTTTCCCACATAAGCTTCATACAAAAGCTGAAGGCCGTTCTCAAAGGGGTTTGGCATGGAATTACCAGCATCCGTTACCTGAAAAACAAGGGCTGGTTTATTTTTCATACCATCTTTATCTGGTCAATGTACCTCCTGAGCGTGCAGATTGGTTTTCTGGCCATGCGCGAAACAACCGGCTATGGCGTAAAGGAAGCGCTCTCTGCATTAACCACCGGCAGTATAGCCATGATTGTACCCACTCCGGGCGGGTCCATTGGCGTTTACCCGATGTTCGTGGGCGAAACATTGTCGCTGTACGGGTTGAAGGAAGGGCTCGGCATAGCGTTTGGCTGGCTGATGTGGGGCGTACAATTTTTCCAGATGTTGCTGAGTGGTTTTGTAGCAATGCTGTTACTACCGTATATCAATAAACGAAAAACACATGCGCAGGGCTGATATCATCGAAACCAAAATTCTTTCCTTACCGGAAGCAATCAAGAAAGTTTACCAATGGAGACTTTTGGGTAAAACCATAGCGTTCACCAACGGTTGTTTCGATATTCTCCACCGCGGACATATTTTTTCGCTTGCGCAGGCGGCAGCCGAAGCAGATTATCTTATTGTAGGATTGAACTCCGATGGGTCCACCAAACGACTGAAAGGTGAAGGCCGCCCCATCAATGACGAGCAATCGAGAGCGCTGGTGCTGGCATCGCTGCTGATGGTTGATATGGTGGTGATATTTGAAGAAGATACCCCGCTGGAACTGATCAAAGCCATTCAGCCCGATGTACTGGTAAAAGGTGGAGATTATACCGAAGAGCAGATAGCAGGCGCCCGCGAAGTACGCGCCAATGGCGGCCGCGTTGTGATCAATCCCATTATCGAAGGATTTTCCACAACCAACATTTTGAAGAAGACCGGAGCAATCAAAAAAGATTGAAACCTGCCTGCTTTTACAAGCGCCCGCCGTACATGCGCTCTACTTCCTGTACAATTTCTTCCATTTCCTTTTCGGCCCCGTTGGGATCGTAAGGTTGTTTGAGGTTGCTGTTGAAGAAGAAGGCAACGGTTTGCCAGAAGCGGGCCGTAAAGCCGCCCTTGTATTCCTTAATGATATCGTAGCAGTTATTGCCGGTTTGCCGGTTGATCAGTTTCATCAATACCTTGCCCTGGTATACGGATAGCTCGCTGAGCGGGTCGGCAAATTCTTTTTTCAGTTCTTTTTCCCGCGACTTGAGGTATTTCTTGCGGTCTTTCTTTTCCGTGAGTACTTTCAGCTTTTCATTGATCTCATTCAGAATAATACCTGCCTTGCGCGCATACGGATAGGTTACATACACGGCATTGCGCAATCTTGTCCATTCCTGGCGCTTTTTCAGCAGGTGCTTGGGATAAGGCGCCTGCACCCATACCCACTCCAGCATGGCAGCCGGCAGGTACTGCTGTTGATAAAGCATAGCCGGCACCGTTATAGTGTCGTTAGGCCCCAATTCCGGTAAAGGAACAGGATTGTCCTGTGCTAAGGAAGTCCGGGAGCAGCATAGAAGGATCAGGCCCAATAATACGGTGGGTAATATTTTGGTGCTCGCAGTCATACAGTTCACGCTACACAAATTAATAAGAATAATTCACTTATTGTTACCGCCAGAAGCCGCAATGTACCCCCATTTCCCAAACAGGGCGCGTTAAAATATGGAAAAAATATACCGAAGCAAGGGCCATTGCGCACCCGCCGGTACACAGATAAATCTGGTTAGATCCGTAATTCCCTTTATTTCATATTGGTGTGCATCAGGATTTGCCCAAACGTGCCCGGCGCACCATGCTCATGATCAGTCCCACGATCATGATAACCGTACCGATCCAGACCAGGTAGATAAACGGGAACTGGAGCACTTTCAGGGCAATATACGGCGTCAACCGGGTTGATTCCTTCACCCCGATTTCGAGACGCTGGTTGTCAACCACACGCAGCAGCGACAATTCCAGTCCTTCGGAATGCACCGTATCCGGTACTTGCCTGGTTTGATTGTTCGCTACGTAAAAAACCGGTTTGGCCTGAAATGTTTTGACGCCCTTGGCCGTAACGGTGAGATTGGCCTGTATAGCTGTATCGGTGGGTTTGAACTGGTATTTTTCATTCCGCGGGTTCGCGGTTACACTGTCGAAGGTGATGTAGCCGGCAGAATAGAACAGCGTATCGCCTATTTTCACCGGGTATTTCTTGTATCCGGACGTATCTTTTTGTTCTGAAATACTGCTGGCCGCGTTTACGTAAATGAAAATGTCTTTGTTCCAGTAATGTTTTGCATCGGGATTGTTGGAGTATCCCTCCTGCCCTTTGGTGGCCTTGATAATGTCAGGGTATAGCGTAAATTGCCTGCCGCTTTGCTTCTCCTCCATGTCTATTCGGAAATACGTCATTTTACCGCCTTTCACCACACTATCGCTCACATAGGTTACCCAGTATTTACCCATATCGGTGCGGATGCCCTGGTAAAGGGTAAGATTTTCATATCCCTTGATCTCGCTTTCTGGCCCGAAATTGAGCGGGTTGTTCAGGTTGATGGAGAGAATTTCTTTTTTGGCCGAAGACAACAATATGCCAACGAGCATCATACCGAACCCCACATGCGCTACGGAACCACCGGCCGCTTTTAATTTGCCGTTGAGCCCGGTCCATATATAGCCTGCATTGGCCACTATGGCATAGATGCCCGCAAACAAAGCAAGGTGAATGGCGGCAAGGAAACCAATGCCATACTTATCGTAGTTAACATTTCCCCAGATACCTATGGCTACGGAAATGAGCACAGCAATTACGGTAGGCAGCAGCACCCGTTTTCCGAACAAGGCTCTGGGCGTGTCTTTGTACCTGAAATATTGTGTAACTGCCGTAAGTATGCCCAATACAACGGCTACGAATACCTGAATCCTGTTATAGGCAAATTCCACATCATCGCCAATAACGAAGTTGGTACCGATAATTTTATTGATCAGCGGATAGGAAGTGGGGATGATGATGGCAATGGCCGCCAGGAACAGTACCAGGGAACCGATGAACATCCAGAACTCGCGGCTGTAGGTATTTTCTTCACTCGCAATGTGCGGGATCTTCCTGTATCTTTTGAAGAACAGCACCATGGCCGGAATAAAGAATGCCAATACAAAAGCGCGCAACTGCCAGTTCAAACCCGACGATACAAATGCGTGCACTGAAGTGTCCTGCAAATCGCCGCTGCGCGTAAGATAGGTGGAATACAATACCAGCACAAAGCCCATCAGGTAAAAGAAATATGTAGCCCGCAGGGAATGGCCGGTGGAATTGTATACCAGTTGGGTATGCAGGCCTGCCACCATGATCAACCAGGGCACCAGCGAGGCATTCTCTACCGGGTCCCAGGCCCAATAGCCGCCGAAAGAGAGCGATTCATAGGCCCATTTGGCGCCCATCATAATGCCCAGCCCGAAAATAGCGATGGAAAACAATGCCCAGGGCAAAGCGGGTTTGGTCCAGCCGCCGAAATCTTTTGTCCACAGCCCGCCTATGGCAAAGGCAAAGGGCACCAGGGTGGAAGCATATCCAAGAAAGGTGATCGGCGGGTGAATGGTCATCCAGTAATTCTGCAGCAGTTGATTGAGGCCTATACCGTCCTGCATGGCCGGGAGTTGCAGGTAATTGGCATTGGAAAAAACAGGATTGTCGGGAAATACCTCGCGTGTAAGCAGAAAAGGACTGTTCCCGATTTTGAGGCCAAAGATGTACACGCCCAGGAACATGGTGGTTACGCACACCTGCGCCAGGCTCATTACAGACATTACGGGAGCTTCCCATTTGCGGGAAGTTTTGATTACAATCACGCCCAGCACAGCATGCCATAAGGCCCACAACAGGAATGATCCCTCCTGCCCTTCCCAGATACTGCTCAGCAGGTATTTTGATTCCAGCGAACGGTCGGAATGGTTCCAGGCGTAATGATATTCGAAATAATGATTGGCAACAATGTAAAAGATCACGCCAAACACGCTGAACAGCGCCACGGCATCGATCACAAAGGCGATGCGCCCGAGCCTTTTCCAGCTTGCTGCATCAGGCAGCGATGTGGCGTGTACGGACCGCGCATAGGCAATGGTAGCCACCAGGGCCGCAACAAATGAGAGCACTACGAGGAAGTGACCGATCTGCCCCGGCAAAAGATGTTCACCAATATAGTTCATTACCGCTGTTTAGTTTTCTGAAAGATAATTGTGGGCTGCTTTCGGGTCGTCTTTGTATTTGGAGGGACATTTGATCAGGATACCCTGTTTGTCAGTAATTTCAAACACATCGCCTTTCATTTTACCCTTCAGCACAATCCGGTCGCTTTTTTCCATATCGAAAGGTTTTTCGAAATAATACACCACCTGCGTCCTGTTGCCCAGTGAATCCACTGCGTGAAAAGTAGTCAGATTGGGATTAACGGCGGGATTGTATTCAATCGGGGACGATTTGTCGAGTTTTGCTATCACGGTCACGCTTTTACCCGGTTTCTGGCGGGCAGTGGCAAAGGTTTCATAAGTGGACAAATCTCCCATGAAACTCAACAGGATCATAATACCTGCGGCAATTCCAACAAGTATTATAATGTGGCTTTTCTTCATAGTCGCTGAAATTCGTGGCAAAGGTAGGTCAAAATGAGTCAGGTTGGAATGTGATTTTTGTACTATTAACCCTTTATTTCCTACCTTGCACTGCGTTTTAACAAGAAGAGGATGATTAACAATGGCAGACTTATCGCATTTTGATCCAAACGCAGCAAGCAATCCCAATAACAACGTATTTGGTCTACCTTTTACAGAAGAAGAAGCCCGCCTGGTAATACTTCCGGTTCCCTGGGAAGTTACTGTCAGCAATACAGCCGGTACGGCCCGCTCCGCCGACCATATTTTCAAGGCCAGCATGCAGGTTGACCTGTTTGACCCCGACACCAAAGACGCCTGGAAGCAGGGGTTGTACATGCGGCCCGCCGACAGGAAAATCCTGCTCAAAAGCGATTATCTCCGCAAAGAGGCGGAGCTGTACATTGACTATATTTCGAAAGGTGAACTGCTGGAAAAAAATGCCTTCATGTGCAAATCACTGAAGGAAATCAACGAAGGCAGCGCCTTTCTCAACAACTGGGTATTCGAACAAACGCACGACCTGCTGCAGCGCAACAAACTGGTGGCGCTGCTGGGAGGCGACCACAGTACCTCGCTGGGCTTTTTTAAAGCCATGGCGCAGCAACATGGGCGCTTCGGCATATTGCAGATCGATGCGCACTGCGACCTGCGTGAATCGTACGAGTATTTTACGTATAGCCATGCCAGTATTATGTACAATGCGCTTACGGAAATACCGGAACTGACAAAGCTGGTACAGGTGGGCGTGCGCGATTATTGCCAGGAAGAATGGGAATATATCTGCAACAGCAATCAACGCGTGGTCACTTTTTTCGACCGCGCCATTAAAAACCGCCTGTACGAAGGAGAAACGTGGAAACAGGTGGTAGACGATATCGTAGCGCAATTGCCCGACAAGGTTTTGCTGAGTTTTGATATCGACGGCCTCGATCCCAAATTATGTCCCAATACCGGCACGCCTGTGATGGGCGGCTTCGACTTTGAACAGGTTTATTACCTGGTAAGAAAAGTAGTGGAAAGCGGCCGCCATTTTATCGGCTTCGATCTGATTGAAATTGGCGTTGACCAGAATGAATGGGATGCCAATGTAGGCGCGCATATACTGTGGAAATTGTGTAACCTGCTGGTATCTGTGAACTGAGGACGGCAGGTGATATTCCTGCCTGTTAGCTATTTTACTGATAACTTGTATCTTGTACCCCGGAACCACTATTTTTAAAGCAGCCTTACATTTTCTCCAACGCGCATGGTTTACCAATACGTCATTGTGCTCAAAAACATGCAAAACCGGTATATCAACTGGATAGGCTTGTTGCTGAGTTTGTTTTCTGTAGCCTGTTTTGCGCGCGAAATGTTGATATCTTCAAAAATTCACCTGGCATACCTGCTCGGACTGGTTTTTGTAGTGGGCGTTGTAGTGTATAACGTAGTGCAATCCTGGCGCGGGCGTAAAGTGCATTACAGCCGGGCGCTGCTGATCGCCGCATTGGTATGGATGAAAATGCCTTACCTGCAATGGCTGGCCTTTGCGTTTATTATACTCGCACTGCTGGAATACCAGGCCAAATATGCTGTTGAAATTGGTTTTTCCGACAATGAAGTGGTGATCAATACAGTCTTCAAAAAAAGATACCGCTGGGACCAGTTCAACAACATTGTGCTGAAAGACAACCTGCTCACGCTCGATTTTACCAACAACCGCATCCTCCAGCGCGAAATAGAAGACGATGATGAAGAAGGCGAAGCCGACGAAGACGAATTCAATGCTTATTGCCGGGAAAGATTGAGCCATGCGAAAATGTAAAACCGGCACATGGCAGCCGGTAATTTATTACGGACGCAGGAGACTCAATTTTCCACACAATTTTTATGGAAAATCACCGGCGCTGGGAATATGTGGCCATTCACCATACGGGCGTTTCGGTGCCTTCCCTGCCGGAAAGCAAATTCTATTTCTGGTCGAATATTGATAGCATCGAGGCGCGTTACGATTCCATTACCATTAATACCTCCCTCAACAAAATTTACCATTTTGACCTTCGCCGCAGCCTGGCATTCGAAGAACTCGACCAAATTCACGAATTTTGCAGGCATTATTTAGGAAAGACACCAATCGCATGACGCCATACCTGCTTTATTCTGATGGGAAGGGGAATATTTTTGAAGATACTACACTGTACGCAGTAGGTCGATCCGGCTGGGACGCCCATCCCATACCGGAAGAAGACTGGATACCATTGCCCGATGGCGGATCGCTGTATGAGCTGCCCGGCCGCAAAGGCATCGGCATCGACGTGCATACCGGCCAGATGCGGCTTTGTGAAAAAGGATGGGCCGTAGCGGCCTTTATTCCGCCTGCACATACCGGCCTGTACCTGTCTGCTTATGAAACGGCCCCCGATGCGCCTACCCTGCCTTTGTTCTGTTATACAGCAGTGGGCTGGCACAACGATGTATTTTATGTGCCGGCCGTGCGCATCGAACAGGACATACGGCAGGAATGCGCCGGCTTCGATAATGAGAGCATACAGCAGGGAGTGGCTTCTTTCCTGCAGGCCTATCCGCATAATCGTTTGGTAAAACACCTGGCGGAGAATTGTTGTCTTACCTACCATTGTCCCGCTGCCCGTAATTATTTCATGGGCAGATGGGAATGCCCGGTACCTTCCTCTCCTGCCTGCAATGCCAACTGCATCGGCTGCATTTCATTTCAACCGCAGGAAGAAGAAATTGTAAGCACGCAAGACCGGCTTACATTCAAACCCACGCCGGAAGAAATTGTAGAATTTACAGTGCCCCACCTGCAAACGGCCCCATATCCTATTGTGAGTTTCGGACAAGGTTGCGAAGGTGAACCATTGCTGATGTGGGAAACCATTCGCGCTGCAATTCTTGAAATCAGAAAACATACGGACCGCGGCAGTATCAATATCAACACCAACGGCTCAAGGCCGGCCGCTGTACGCGCGTTGTGTGAAGCAGGATTGAACTCCATTCGCGTAAGCACCAACTCTGCGCGCAAGCATATTTACGAAGCCTATTACCGTCCCAATAACTACGAATTTGAAGACATCGTAGAAAGCCTGAAAGTGGTGCGCAGTTTTGGCGGCTGGGCCAGCATCAATTATTTTGTTTTTCCCGGAATGACAGACAGTGTGGAAGAGTATGAAGCATTGCGCCGGCTTATCATCGAAACCGATCTCTCCATGATCCAGTGGCGCAATTTCAACATCGATCCCGATTGGTACCTGGGAAAAATCGGCGTACATGATACCGGAGAAATACTTGGTATCCGTCAACTCCAGGATTTGATCCGCGAAGAATTTCCACAGGTGAAATTTGGTTACTTCAACCCGCCCATGGAAAGGATCAAGGGGGATTATGAGAAGGATTTTGCGCATTGATGCAAGGAAACTCCATTACACACATCGCGTTCCCTGCGGAGGCATTGCTTCATGGTTCGGGACAACACCGCAACAGAAAGATGACGCAAATCACAAAACCAGTTTACTGTTGCCCTAATTTTGCGTCTTAATTTTTTCAATGAACAGTTTGCATTCGGGCAGGACAACCTGGGCAGGAATTGGCTTTGCCGTGCTGGCCACTATTTTGTGGTCAGGAAATTTTACCATAGCACGTGGCATAAAAGATGTTATGCCGCCGGTTTCGGTGGCCTTTTACCGTTGGTGTTGCGCATCGTTGCTATTGCTGCCTTTGGTATGGAGGCAATTCAGGAAAGAATTACCGGTAGTAAAGGCGCACAAAAATTATGTATTGTGGGTGGCCTTTCTTGGTGTAACCTTGTTCAATACGCTGGCTTATTTTGCGGGACATTATACTTCTGCTATCAACCTGGCCCTGATCGGCACTACTTCTTCTCCGGTGTTTGCCATCATCATGGCTGCCATTTTTTTGAAAGAACAGATAAGGCCGGTGCAAGTGGCCGGATTGCTTCTTTGCCTAACAGGTATTGTTTTTCTGATTGCAGAAGGTAGCTGGGAAAAACTGATGGCTTTTCGTTTTTCTCCCGGTGATGTATTGATATTGCTGGCAGGGTTCTGCTTTGCGGTATACAATATACTGGTGCGTCGCAAACCGGTTGGTTTCAGCCCGGTAAACTTTTTGTTTGTGATTTTTACGGCGGGCACGTTGATGTTGTTGCCAGCCTGGCTCATTGAAATTTCGTATATGCCTCCGGTTAAGTGGAGCTGGCAGTTGGTGCTGATCATCCTGTATCTTGGACTGGGCACCTCCGTTCTCGCTTTCCTTTGCTGGAATGCCGCCATTGCCCGTCTGGGTGCCGGCCGCACAGCGCTGTTCGGCAATTTGATACCTGTATTCAGCAGTCTCCAGGCAGTATGGCTGTTAAACGAACAACTCACCCTCATACATTTGTTCAGCGGTTTAGCCGTAATTGCCGGTGTGCTGATCGCCAACCTGCAAAAGAAAAAAAGATAAATCATTATATTGCCCCGGTTGCAGCCAACAACCATTGGTGTTCTTTGTTACATCCGGTTGTCATCCCATCCTGCGCTACCGTGCGGGACACCATTCACCCAACAACTTAAAAAACCCAATACAGCCATGAACTACAACTTCCACCAATCTGTTCAAATTCTCGAACGCACCCCATCCGTTCTCGAAGCCATGCTCAAGGGACTGGACGACGCCTGGATCTTCAGCAACGAAGGCGGCGAAACCTGGTCACCCTTCGATGTAGTCGGTCACCTCGTACACGGAGAAAAAACCGACTGGATGGCCCGTGCCAAAAAAATTCTGCACGACGAAGACAAACATTTTGCCCCCTTTGATCGCTTTGCACAGTTTACAGAAAGCAAGGGAAAAACACTGGACCAATTATTGGATGAATTCAGGTCACTGCGCGAAAAGAACCTGCAGGAACTGCGTTCTTTAAACCTCACCGAAGCAGACCTGGACAAAACGGGCATTCATCCAAAATTTGGCACCGTTACGCTTCGCCAGTTATTGTCCACCTGGACCGTTCATGACCTTACGCATATTCACCAGTTAAGTCGCATCCTGGCCAAACAATACCAGGAAGCCGTTGGGCCATGGTTTGAATTTTTAGGGGTGTTAAACAGGGGTTGATGAACTTTAACAACCTCTTTATACGATATACGCGTTGAATTAGCATTATTGTTGCATCGTATTATCACAATTGGGTAACTTCGTATGTCAAACATTCCGCCAATGACCGATCATCAATTCGAATCGAAAAAGAACCTGGAGGCAGGTTTATACACGGCCATCGTGTGTGGATTGATACTGGCTATTTCCATGCTGCTGTCATGGTCCATGCCACTTCCTCCTGATCCTTTAGTGGATGAAGGCATTGAGGTAAATCTTGGCAACAGTGATTTTGGTCTTGGTACCAACCAGGCTTTTGAACCCGGACCTCCTGCTCCCAGCAACCAGGTGGCCTATGCTCCGCCGCAACCTGTGGCAGACCGTGATAATAACGTAAAAGACATCGAGACGAACGACAATGACGAAGACGCTCCGGTGATCAAGAAGCCGGCTGAAACAAAACCCAATGCCACCAAAGTGCCGGAGAAAGAAACGGCCAAACCCAAAACAGCAGCACCCAAAGCTGAAGCGCCTCCTGCTCCGCCCGTCCCAAAGCCTAAAGCTTTGTTTAAAGGAGTGGATGGCAATGGAAGCGGCGGCAATGAAGCGGATACGTACAAAAAAGGCGGCAACGAAGGAAATACTTCCGGCACCGGTGATATGGGACGCCCCGGCGGCAATCCCGATTCAAAAAATTACACCGGTGGCGGCAGCGGCAATGGTATCCGTATTTCAAAAGGATTATCGGGCCGCACGTTTGTATACCAGCCGAAATACGAAGATGAATTCAACGAAAACGCTACGGTGGCGGTAGACATTCGCGTAGACAGGCAAGGCAATGTGATCAGTGCTACCTTCCAGATGCGCGGTTCCACCACTGCAGAAAGTTACTATAAACAAAAAGCGATTGAAGTAGTAAAAAAATCAAAGCTAAATGCCGATCCCAACGGCCCCGAAGAACAAACAGGCACGGTATTGGTAAACTTCAGGGTGAAAGGATAAACACTGTACTAATCCTTCGATATATACATCATGCTTTGATATTAGGCCACGGCGAAATCCGTGGCTTTTTTTATTCAAAGCTTGAGCGTGATTACAAAAGAAACCCACGCTTCTTTGGCACATCCATCAGCCCTTCCATCCCCGCTGGCGGGGCGCAGCACGATAGTGCCTTTAAAACAATACTGCACGGAAGGGGTTGCCCCTGGCCTGACCACCCCCATCCATGCAGCATACTTCCTGATGCAACCCACTGCTGGCGCCCCCGCCAGCGGGAGATGGAGTGATTTTTGGATGTACCAGGGAACAGCAACGTAGTTATTTCCGCACCATAGCGCCAGCAGAGAAATGCACCGTTGTCCAAACTGCACGCGCGTGTAGCCCTTACAACTATCTTTGCGCCATGTCAAAAACCTACGAGCAAACGGTCGATTATCTCTTAACACGGCTGCCGATGTTCAGTCATGTAGGCGTAGCTGCGTATAAGAAAGATCTGGAGAACATTATAAAGCTGTGCGCATTCCTGGGCAATCCGCATACCCGCTTTCGTTCCATCCATGTGGCCGGAACAAATGGTAAAGGTTCTACCTGTCATATGCTGGCAGCAGTGCTGCAGACTGCAGGTTATAAAACAGGCCTGTATACCTCTCCGCATCTGAAAGATTTCCGTGAACGCTTTCGCATAAATGGCGAAATGATTCCAAAATCATTCGTGATTGATTTTACTGAACGCATTCAACCGCTCATCGACAGCATCCATCCTTCTTTTTTCGAACTTACCGTTGCCATGGCCTTTGATTATTTTGCCCATGAACAGGTAGACATTGCGGTCATTGAAACCGGCCTCGGCGGTAGACTGGACAGCACCAATATCATCACACCGGAAATTTCCGTAATTACCAATATCGGGTGGGACCACATGCATATCCTCGGCAACACGCTGGAAAAAATTGCGTTTGAAAAAGCGGGCATCATCAAAGAAAACATACCCGTCGTAATAGGCGATGCCACACCGGAAACCAAACCGGTGTTTGAAAAAATAGCCGCCGAAAAAAATGCGCCGCTATTGATTGCCGGCGAATCAATATATGCGGCTGACTGGCATTATCACCACCATCATATGGAAGTGTCCGTTGCCACCGGCCCGGAAGATGAAAACCTGCAAACCTATCAGCTGGACCTTACCGGCTATTACCAGACAAAGAACCTCATAACCGTGCTGGAAACAATCCGTTGCCTCCAACAAAAAGGCTGGACCATCCACAACGATCATATCCGCCAAGGATTGAAACAAGCGAAAAAGCTAACGGGTTTGCATGGCCGATGGGAAGTGGTGCGCGAACACCCGCTGGTGGTGCTGGACGTAGGGCACAACGCAGATGGCATCCGCCAGCTACTGGCGCAGATAGAACTTACCAACCATCTTCACCTGCATATTATCATCGGCGTTGTAAAAGACAAAGACATTGATGCCGTGCTGTCGTTGCTGCCCAAAGAAGCCACCTATTACTTCACCCATGCCCATATCCCGCGCGCCCTGCCTGCACAGGAACTGGCAGACAAGGCCCATGCACATGGCCTTGAAGGGGCAGTGTATCCCGACGTCAACACAGCGCTCAAAGCCGCCCGGCAAAAAGCGGTGAAAGAAGATCTGGTTTTGATTTGCGGCAGCGTGTTCCTCGTTGGCGAAGTAGCAATATAGTTCCTACAATTTCGCCAATGCGTAAAATATCGTTGTCACATGCATGCTTTGAATGATCTGGTTTTCCTGCAGTAACTTTTTCAATTCGTCGATGGTTACGAGATGAATTTCGATATCCTCGTTGTCATCGAGTGCTTGTTCTTTCACCCGGCGCCCTCCTGTGGCAAGGAACATGTGCATCCAGTTGTTGTTGGTAGAAGGATTGGCGCAGGTTTTCCCAAGGTACTCATACTTTGAAAAAGCATAACCGGTTTCTTCCAGCAGTTCGCGGGCAATGGCTGCTTCAAGGGATGCATCGGTATCATCCACACATCCGCCCGGGATTTCAAAGGCCACCTCCCCCAGCCCGTGACGGTATTGTCTTTCCAGGATCACCTTGCCGTCTTCGGTTAATGCCAACGCAGTGACCCACTCAGGGAATTCATATACATAATAGGGAGAAACAATTTTTCCATCGGGACGCTGACAGGTATCACGCCTTACCGTAAACCACAAGTCTTTAAACAGGTACTCGGATGTAAGCACTTTCCATTTCAGATCTCTCATAAATAATTGAAAATATCAAAAGTGAAATATCCTGCAAATATTACGTTGCAGCCATGCGATTCGCATTTCGTGAAAATCCATTGCGCCCTACCACTTCATTCTTTCTCTCAGCGAAGTAATATGGGCCGTATGATGGCGGCCATGCCAGGCATAACTACCGAGCAGGTACCAGAGCGTCATGGTACGATTATGTTCGGGATGAAACACGGTTCGGTCGAAATCTTCGTCGCTCATGTGCCGCAACACTTCATACAGGCGACTATGCAACGCATGTAATAAAGTAATTGAGATATTGATGGGCAAATTCATCGTATCCGGCAAGAGCGCCCATGCGTTTTGATCATAGGGTTTGATCACCGGGTTATCCTCCGTGAGCGCCAGTTTGAACCGGCAATAGGCATTGGCATGGCTATCGGCCACATGGTGTACTACCTGCTGCACAGTCCAGCCACCTTCGCGGTAAGGCGTTTTTAGTTGCGCCTCATCAAGGTTCAGCACAGCATGTTCGAGTAATTGCGGAAGCAACTTGATATCGTTTATCCATTCCTGTTTTTGTTTTTCAGAAAACGGCTGCGGTTCGTATTTACCTATGGGAAAACGAAGGTCCATGTGATAAAGGGTTTTTGGGTGAAATAACAATCAAATATCAAAGATGTTTGATATTTATTCCTCAATCTTCCCGTAAAGCGTGCCCGGTAAGATGTATGAAAACATCTTCCAGGTTGGCTTTTTTCACTTCTTTGGGTCTTTCAAAACCGGTGGCCACGAGGTCGTCTATCAGTTTGTCAGGCGAATCGAGGGCAATGATCCTGCCTGCGTCAATAATGGCTATACGGTCGCAGAGGATTTCTGCTTCATCCATATAATGGGTGGTGATGATAACCGTGGTGCCTTTGGTGCGGATGGTCCGGATGAGGTCCCACAAGTTGCGCCGCGCCTGCGGATCGAGGCCGGTAGTGGGTTCGTCAAGAAAAATGATTTTGGGATTGTGAATTAAAGTGGTGGCAATGGAAAAGCGTTGTTTCTGTCCGCCGCTGAGGTCTTTGTACTTGCTCCGCGCTTTGTCTTCCAGGTTCACCGACCGCAATAACTCCTTCGCGTTTACGCGTTTGTTGTACAGGCCGGCAAACAGGTCAATCAGTTCCACCAGGTTTAAACCGGGGTAAAAACCGGAAGTCTGCAACTGCACACCAATACGCTGCTTGATGGCATCAGGATCTTTGTCGAGGTTGAAGCCATCTACCCATACTTCACCGGAAGTTTTTGCACGCAGCGTTTCGATTATCTCCAGTGTGGTAGACTTCCCGGCGCCGTTGGGTCCCAGCAAACCAAATATCTCCCCTTCCATTACATCAAAGCTGATCCCTTTTACCGCTTCAAAAGCGCCATATTTTTTAACAAGGTTCTTTACCGAGATGATAATGTTGGACATGCCTGCAAGGTAAAGAAGAAAGGAAGAAGAAGGCCATTCAATTCGCAAATATCTGCGTGAAGTACAACTCGCTTTTCTGATCACGGGCCACGCCGATACCGGTATATTTGAAATTGCCTTCGATATTGCGGCGATGTCCGGGGCTCTTCAGCCACATATTCACTACCTGCTGCGCCGTAAGCGGGCCACGGGCAACATTTTCTGCCACCGCCGTAATGGATTTCAGTTGAGACGTAATACTATTTTTTCTATTGGCCAACCCGTCGTGACCAAAGGGCACCAGTTTCTGGGCCATATCGGTACTGTGCTTGCGGGCTTCTGCTCCTATATAGGCGTTGAATTCAAGTGGCCGCAGGCCTTTCGTTTCCCGGTGTTTGTTGACGTAATACAACACATCGCGCTCGATGGCAGGTGCCACGCTGGCCGTTTCACGTTTGGGCAATGCAATCGGCGTTTCGCGTTTGGGCCCCTCTTTTTCTGCAGAAGCGCCCGTACCGGCCGGGTTGGTAGTGCCGCAGGCAGCCAGGAATAATACTGCAAGAAGCAAGAAATAGCTGTTTCGTGTCAATAATCCGTTCTGTTGTTGCATAATGATAAATTTCCACCCGTCCCTTTCCAATACTATACCAGAAAAGAATAAAGAGCTATTAAAGTACACGGGATGGTGGTTATATCCGGGTAGCAAAATTATGCCACTGTCTAAAAAAGACATAAAAAAGGCGCTTCTTGTTGAAAGCGCCCTACACATACATTTTTTAATTCTGCTGCTCCATCCTCATATCCTCCTCCAGCTCCTCCATCATCCCCTTGCTTCCAATAAACAACGGCGTACGCTGGTGCAATTCCGTAGGCTGAATATCCAGAATCCTTTCCTTCCCGTTCGTAGCTTTTCCTCCTGCTACTTCCGTAATAAACGCAAAGGGATTGCATTCATACAACAACCGCAGTTTACCTTTCGGCTTGTCCGTAGTGCCGGGATACATGAAGATGCCGCCTTTAATCAGGTTACGATGCACATCGGCTACCATACTGCCAATATACCGCTGCGTATAAGGCCCGCCGTTATCTTTCGATTTATTCTGGCAACGCTGAATATACCGCTGCACCCCCGGTTCATAGGCAAAATAGTTGCCGTGATTTACAGAATAGATCTTGCCGTACTCAGGGCATTTGATATTCGGATGGCTTAGACAAAACTCACCAATGGAAGGATCAAGCGTAAATCCATTCACCCCGCGACGCGTGGCATATACCAGCATGGTAGAAGAACCATATACAATATAACCCGCAGCTACCTGGTTCCTGCCGGGTTGTAAAAAGTCTTCCTTTACGGCAATGGTGCCTTTTTCGGATACCCGGCGAAAAATACTGAAAATGGTGCCGATAGATACATTCACATCTATATTACCGCTTCCATCCAACGGATCGAACAGGCATACATATTTGGAGTTTTTGGATACTGCATCATCAAACGCCACAAAATCATCCAGCTCTTCACTGGCCACGCCGGCACAACTGATACCGTGCTGCAGCACGCCGGTAAACTGGTTATTGGCAAATACGTCCAGCTTCTTCACATCTTCGCCCTGCACATTTACAGAGCCGGCATCTCCGAGAATATCCACCAGTCCTGCCTTGTTCACTTCCACATTTACCCGCTTGGCCGCCAGGCCGATATCGCGCAGCAACCCGCTCAGCTCGCCGGTAGCATGGGGAAAATTGCGCAATTGCTGAATGGTAAACTCGTCAAGGGTTAAAACTTTTCTGTTGATTGTACTCATAAACGGCTGATTTGTTAACGATCGTTCGTGTGCGCAAAAGTAAAGGAAAGAAATGAGTGGAAAGCATTAAGCATAAGTAATGAGCAGGACACAGATGCCCCACTCACCACTTACCATGAAGTACTTCACCAGTTTTCCCGACATTTGCGCCCTGTAACCAGGAAACCTATGCAAGTATTCAAATTTGGCGGGGCCAGCGTAAACAGTACAGACAGGATCCGCAATATTCCCGGCATTCTGGAGTCGTACCGGGGCGAAAAGCTGCTGGTAGTGATCTCTGCCATGGGCAAAACCACCAATGCCCTGGAAAAAGTAGTGGAAGCCTATTATGATGGCTGGCAGGAAGAAGCCCTCCGGCTGTTTTCAGTGGTAAAGCAAAACCATCTCACCACGGCCAAATACCTGCTGGTGACCCATTACAATAAAACGCTGGAGCAGCTCACCGATTTCTTTACCGAGGTGGAATGGTTACTGCACGATAAACCCGTGCGCTCTTTTGATTATTACTACGACCAGGTGGTTTGCATAGGCGAATTGCTGTCGACCGCCATCGTAAGCGCTTTTTTGGCGGAAACAGGCATTGCCAACCACTGGATCGACGTGCGGGACATCATCCGCACCGACAATAATTTCCGGGACGCCAATATTGACTGGGATTTCACCAAACACAAAGTGGAAACCGTCATAAAACCGCTGTTTGCCAATAACGACATCATCCTTACACAGGGTTTTATCGGCGCCACTTCCGATAACGAAAGCACCACCCTGGGCCGCGAAGGCAGCGACTTCACCGCCGCCATCTTTGCCAACCTGCTGGACGCACAATGCCAGGTGATCTGGAAAGATGTGGAAGGCGTGATGAACTGCGACCCGAAACAGTTTCCGGACGCCCAACTGATTGCAGAACTGAATTATGATGAAGTGATCGAAATGGCGTATTATGGCGCGCAGGTGATTCACCCCAAAACCATCAAGCCGCTGCAGAATAAAGGCATTCCCCTCTATGTAAAATGTTTCTTTGATAAGGACCTGCCCGGCACCGTCATCCACAACAAAAGCCTGAAGGGCCTCCCTCCCATTGTGGTGATCAAAAACAACCAGGTGCTCATGCACCTGCATTCCAAAGATTTTTCCTTTGTGGGTGAAAAGCCCATGGCCCACCTGTACCAGTTGCTGGCGGAAACAAATATTCGCCCCAATTTGATACAAACAGGCGCCGTAACCATACAAATATGCCTGGACGACCGCCCGGACAAAATTGAAAAACTGGCGTTCGGCGCATCGGAATTTTTTGAAGTGCAGATTGAAAAAAACCTGGTATTGCTCACCATCCGACATTACAATGAAGCCATCAAACAGCGACTGATCGAAGGACATACCATCCAACTGCAACAACAGTCGCCGGAAACCATACAGGTGGTAATGGTAAAAAACGGCAGCGGCATTCAATAAAACAAATGCAAATGGCAGGCAACAATCCGATGCTATGCAGGTTGCAATGAGATTTGTTATTCAATTTTAAAAAACCAACATGGAATCACCTGCAGCATATTATCGTGAACAGAGCGCGCACTACACCAAGCTGATTGCACAGGCAAAGGAAAGGTATGTATGGATCGCCGTTTTGAGGCTGGTCAGCTTTATAGCCTTCCTGTTCACCACCTTTCAATGGATCAATGCCCACAGCCAGGTGCTGCTGGTGCTGTCCGTGGTCTTCCAGCTGGTGTTTATAGTGCTCGTGCGTATTGCCGTGCAATTAAACGAACGAAAAGCATTGCTGGAAAAGCTGTTGTTTATAAACAACAATGAAACAGCTGTATTGCAGTACCAACCCAACCAGTTCAACAGCGGAAGCCAGTTTGTTTCGGGTGATGACCATACCGCTGATCTCGATGTATTTGGCGCCAATTCTTTATTTCACCTGCTCAACAGGACCACTACCCATCATGGCATGGACCAACTGGCCGGTCTGCTGCGGGAACCGCTTATGAACAGGGAAGATATCGAAGCATACCAGGCAGCCATTCAAACGCTCAGTCGCCAGGCGGAACTGCGGCAGCTCATTACGGCACATGGGTTATTGCACCAGGAAAGCGAAGGGAATTTGCATCATATTGTTTCATGGGTGCAAACACCACCGATATTGCTTAACCGAAAATGGATAAATATCCTTCGCTTTGTCATCCCCCTCATTAATCTTGTCCTGCTGGGCTACTACCTGGCTACAGATATATATTACCCATTGGTATTGGGCATATTGTCCAGTTGGATGGTAATTGGTGTTTTTGCGCAACGGGTAAACCGGCAACACAGTTTGCTGGGTAAGAAGCAGACCATACTGGAGCAATACGCTGCTGTACTAACCGATTTCACACAGGTGGATACAGGCGCCTCTGCATTGCTGCAACGTGAACAGGCGCTGGCGTCCGCTGCCCACAAGGCCATTAAAAAACTTTCGCGGCTGGCCTCCTTTTTCGACCAGCGATTGAATTTCCTGGTAAACATGCTGCTGAACAGCTTCTTCCTGTACGATATCCAGTGCCTCCGGGCATTGGAACAATGGAAGGCGCAGTACCGCAATCATTTCAACGAATGGATCCATTGTGTGGGCATGATAGAAACGCTGAATTCGCTGGCAACTTTTGCGTATAATTTCCCATCCTTTCACTACCCTACTGTACTGGAAAAATCGCCTGTTATAACCGCCACTGCACTGGCGCATCCGCTGATTCCCGAACAGAAACGAGTGGCAAATGATTGCCATTTTGGCCAAAACGAAAAGCTGGTGCTGGTAACAGGCTCCAACATGTCGGGGAAAACTACCTTTCTCCGCGCACTGGGTGTAAACCTGCTGCTGGCCCGTTGCGGCGCGCCGGTATGTGCTTCATCATTTGCATTCACGCCCATGCATATACGATCGTCCATTCGCGTGAACGATTCCCTGCAGGAGCATACTTCTTATTTCATGGCTGAATTGAAACGCCTTCAACATATTGTTGTACACCTGCAGCAAAGCCCGGTTCCAACCCTGGTGTTGATCGATGAAATTCTCCGGGGCACCAATTCGGAAGACAAAACCCACGGCTCCGAACAATTCATTAAAAAACTCATTCAATACAACTGCCTTACCTTATTTGCCACACATGATCTTGCGCTCAGCAGGCTGGAACAGGAACTGCCCGGGCAGGTGCGCAACTATTGCTTTGAAAGCACCATTCAAAACGGTGAACTACTATTCGATTACAAGCTCCGCACCGGTGTGGCGAAGAACAGGAACGCTTCTTTCCTGATGGAAAAGATGCAGATCATATAAACAGCTTACGGCGCCACCATAGTTTTTCGCTCCACCGTTTGCGCACTGAAATAACCTAGCGCGCCGCCTATGATATTCGTTACCGGGTTGGCAGGCGTAGACCAGTTATTGCCACTCGCGCCCTGCTGCAGGCTGAACCAGTATTTATAGATCCTGTCTTCAATACAAAACATATCCACTACGATGGTATCGCCCGAATGAATGGTGGCATCATCGTCGTCATCATCATAGCGCAGACTGATGGTGGCCGTGTTGCCATCGATCAGTTCATCGCTGTAGATGAATATCTCTTTTTCCTTTCTGCCATTAACATACTGCACAAAGCGGTAGCCATTGCCTCTGCCGGGCGGATCGGTGAACTGTACCTGTACTACCTTGCGGGTTTCCCCAAAAAGGTTATCGTCCTGCACGTAGATGGTATCTATCATTGCCTGTTGCTGCATGGTGGAAACGGCCGTGAATGTTTGTCCCTCCAGTTCCACCAGCAAGGTATACGTCTTCCCTTCTTTTCCGATTAACGAAGGCGCTTCATAAATGCCGGTAGACGTTTCTGTAAAACTGGTCACCACGCCTTCCTCATCTGTTACGCTCACGATAGCGCCGCTAATGCCCGCAAAATCGTTGCCATCGTAAAAGCTTTTGGTGGTGGACACCAGCACCTTGCTGGTACCGGCCTGGTTGCCCACCACGCCTTCTATCACCAAACGTTTTTCCGCATCGTTCAGGTCTACATGAATGACTTTTTCACAGCTCACAGCCAAAACAGCCAACAGCAGGAACATCAAATATGAAATGGATTTATGCATGGTCATCAGAATTTAAAGTTGTAGGAAACAGATGGAACGAATTTGAACAACGCTATACGCACAGCCTCAGTAGTGCCGGGTTTGTCTTTACTGTCGCGAAAATTGATGGTATAGGCATTTTCACGGCCATAGGCATTGTACAAACTGAAGCTCAGTTCAGACGTGTATTTTTTACGTGGTTTGAATATCCATGTAGCACCCAGGTCAAGACGATGGTAAGCCGGCATGCGGTGACCATTGCGTTCGGTATAGTAGTACACCGTTTCATCGCCTATCTGGTATTTGCCGGCCGGGAATGTCACGGCATCGCCGGTATAGTATACCCAGTTGGCAGACAATATCCATTTTTTGTTGAGACGAAAGGAAGCAACAATGGAGATATCGTGCGTTCTGTCCTGCCGCGCATTGTACCATTCGTTGTTATTGATACCGTCGATCTTTCTTTCCGTTTTCGACAAGGTATAACTGATCCACCCGGTAAGGCGGCCGCTCTTTTTCTTTATTTGTGTTTCCAGGCCATATGCCCTGCCTTTGCCAAACAGCAATTGCGTTTCAATAGGGTCTGAAGTAAAAATGTCTGCACCGTCCCGGTAATCCACCTGGTTTTGCATGGTTTTGTAATAGGCTTCTGTAGTGAGTTCATAACGATTGCCTGCCAGGTTTTTATAATAGCCCAGGGAAACCTGGTCAGCAATTTCCGGTTTGATAATGTTGGTACTGGCAATCCATTTATCTGTAGGACTGGTGGTAGTAGAACTGCTGAGCAGGTGCAGGTTCTGCACGTTACGCACATACGAAGCTTTTACCGATGCAGTAGCATTGAACTGGTAGCTGATGGCCAGTCTGGGTTCTGCATTGATATAGGTTTTTACAAAATCGCCACTGCTATAGTGGAAGGTGTCGGTAACTTTTCCATCTGCATCCACTGCGTAATAGTCCCCTTCGCCCAAAATACTGAATGTATTCACCCGCAAACCATAAGTAACATTGATGTGATCGCCTGCCTGCCAGGTATTGCTTGCAAACAAGGCATTTTCCCAGGCATACCGTCTTTCCAACAACAGCGGATTGATGGAAGATTGCCCGGAAGGACGCACTTCACCCGGACGAATGATATGGTAAGTGGAATGCAAACCAAACCGCAAATTATTCCGGTTGTTCAGATACCATTGAAACTCCTGCTTCAGGTTCCAGTCGCGTATCTGGGAAAAGATATCGAAATTATTGGCCCCGTCACGGATATTAATATTGTAATTGTAGTTACTATAGATCAAAGACGTATTGGAAAACAGTTTGTTGCTGAACAGGTGGTTCCAGCGGAGGGTGGCGGTGCTGTTGCCCCAGTCAATACCAAATATATCGCCTGCACCTAACACGTCTTTACCAAAATAGCCCGACAGGTAAATGCGGTCTTTGGGCCCTATAATGTAATTGAGCTTTGCATTCAGGTCATAGAAGTACAGCGTATTCCTGTTGATGGTGGAGTCGCTGGACAATTTCAAAAACATATCGGCATACGTGCGGCGTGCCGACAACAGGAAAGACGACTTTTCCTTTTGTATAGGCCCTTCCACATTGATTTTGGCGGAGATCAGACCAATGCCGCCACCTACGCCGTATTCCTTGTTATTGCCATCATTCATTTTAATATCCAGCACGGATGACAGTCGCCCGCCATACTGCGCGGGCATACCGCCTTTGTATACTGTAATATCTTTAATGGCATCGGAATTAAAAGTGGAAAAAAATCCCAGCAGGTGCGAAGCATTGTATACGGTCGCTTCGTCCAGCAAAATCAGGTTCTGGTCTGCCGCGCCGCCACGCACATAAAATCCACTGTTGCCATCGCCGGCCGATTTGATGCCCGGCAACAGCTGGATGGTTTTGAGAATATCCCTTTCGCCGAACAATACCGGGATATTGCTGACTTCGCGCACCGTAAGTCGTTCAATACCCATTTGCGGACTGCTGATGCTACGGCCGCGTGAAGCGGAAACAGTCACACTGTCGAGGGTGGCGGATGCTTCCTGCAGGGTAACAGGAATACGCATATCCTTGTTCAGTACCACCTTTAATTTGCGCGATTGCATGCCCACGCCGCTAATCTCCAGTTCATAGGTGCCTTTGGGAAGCGTGAGTGAGAAAAAACCGTACTCATTGCTGGTGGTGCCGGTGTTTCCTGCTTTAATGGTTGCGCCAATAATCGTTTCGCCTGTCTTTTGTGCGGTGATGGTGCCGCTGATAGTAAATCTTTCCTGGGCCCGGGCAATATGTACAATCAATAATATTGCCCCAAGCAACATACATTGTTTCATGGTTTTGATTTGATCAGTAAATGGACAACCGGGGAGTGAATTACCCCTATCAATTTTTTCGTATGGCAGAAAGTTGGAATGTAAAGAACAGCAGGTGTGCAGGGACTGCTGTTAGTGCGCAATAACGGGCAAATATAATGGAGGTGTGCGGGTGGTTGAAGTTTTTGCGTGGCAATTTATATGAACGGAAAACGATTGCTGTGGTGCTTTGAGGATTTTTTTGTCTGAAACCATCCGCTTCCGCCGCGTCGAGGGACTGCGGCAGTCAGCAGCAGCGCCGGTGGCGCCGTTATCACAAAATTTTGAAATTTCAGACTGATTGGTCTATTTTTGTTTTATCATGTTATCAAAATCAGACCGCACCAGGCAATTGATTATTGAAAAATCAGCACCGATATTCAATAAGAAAGGGTATTCGGCCACTACCATGGCCGATATTATCCGTGCTACCGGTCTGGCCAAAGGAGGCATTTACGGAAACTTCAGCAGCAAAGATGAAATTGCCGTTGCCGCGTTTGAATATGCGTATGACCTGCTGAAAGAAGAGTTGCGTTTCAAAATCAAACAGCAAAAGACGGCCAAAGACAAGCTGTTTGCCATTTTGCAATACTATCGCAATTACACTGCCCGTCCTTCCATTGACGGTGGCTGTCCCCTGCTGAATACCGCTATCGATGCCGACGACAATATTCCCTTTCTCAAGAAAAAGGCAAAAGCGGCGCTCGAAGAAATGGTGGATTCGCTGGCATATATTATTCAGAAAGGAATTGATAAGGGAGAATTCACCCCAGCCATTGATGCGACGCATGAAGCGGAAAACATGTTTGCGCTAATTGAAGGCGGGATCATGATGTCGAAGCTGAGGGACCATCCCAAAACGCTCAACCGTATCCTGAACGATCTGAAAGAACGGATTGAAACCTGGACGAAACCATAACTATTTTTTTAACCATAAAAAGACCGGTCGGTCTAAAAACCATTCAATGGAAAAATTGCTTCGCTCCGAATACATGATCCGCTTCAGCGACTGCGACCTGTTTGGGCATCTCAACAATGCACGGTACATCAACTATTTCCTGGACGCACGGGAAGATCACCTGCGTAAATATTACGATATAGACCTGCAGACATTTTACAAACAGGGACTTAGCTGGTTTGTAGCCGGTCATGAAATATTGTACCTCCGTCCCGCCTTA